>ERZ809224.103-NODE-103-length-92250-cov-15.066283_pt1 | contig 92250 bp, 93 predicted proteins | sample MGYA00520513_ERZ809224 | MGnify/ENA primary metagenome ERZ809224 (study PRJEB31576, sample SAMEA3212658) | Homo sapiens | biome: human-gut; feature: human gut; material: fecal | place: Sweden | collected 2012 ... | reverse complement strand
CAGCATCTAACTTCAGCATTTGCTGCTCCTGTTTTACAATCGCCTGATTCTGCTCCTCTATCTTCCGGTCTTTCTCCTTTATCTTTCGGTCATTCTCCTTTATCTTCCAACCCTGCTCTCCTATCTTCTGATTCTGCTCTTTTAGCATCTCTCTCTTCTTTTGCAGCTCTTCCTCCATTTCATCAATCATAAGCTTTACGGTATTCCGGTCCATCTCCAGCAATTCTTTTGAAAACACCTGCATCACTTCCTCCACATTCCGGCACAGTTCGTAGACATCTTCATACATCGGCTTAAAAAGAATCTGGACAATAAATTGACAAAGCGAAAATGATAATACACCGGATAAACCCGGGCTTGTATTTCTGAATGGCCGTCTATAAACCTCCGGATAAAATCATATTCATCAAACATAAGACTCAATTTTTTTAGATCCCTCTGCTTTGTAGACGCGTTTTCATTATCTATACGATAATAATAAAAAGCCCGATTAACAAAGTACACTGATTCAGCCCACGTAAATACCTGAAACCAGAATCCGTTATCCTGAAACGCAGCCCCCGGCGAACAGTGATGCAAAACCTGATACTTCTCAAGAAATTCTTTTTTATAGATGCCCTCCCAGGACATCTGAACCGCATAAAACAATGCTGTCGTTTCCCTGCTGTTCAGCTTTCTTCCATACATTTTCTTATGCGGTGCAATCTGCATATAAGTTATCTGATCGTTTTCTCTTCCTCCTGTGTACATATAATAGTCTGCTTTAACAACATCTGCATTGGTTGCTTCCGCCTTTTCAAACAAACTGGCCATCATATTTTTATCAATAAAATCATCCGCCTCAACAATTGACACATATTTTCCCGAGGCTTGTTTAAACCCCAGATTCACCGAATAGCCATAGCCTTTGTTCTCCTGACGGATAATCTGAATTCGGGGGTCTTTTCTCTGGTATTCATTCAAAATATCAGAAGTTGCATCTTCCGAACCGTCATCAATACATAATACTTCTATTTCGGTCTTTGTCTGGCCAACCACACTGTCCAGACATTCCCTGAGATATTTTTCTCCGTTACATACAGGTATAATTATTGAAACTCCTGGATTCACCCTTCTCGCTCCTCTCCTTTATTCTATTTTAGGCATCAGACTATTCAATTTCCATGTGGCTCTCCTCCAAATAATCTGCCTGTTTTTTGTGTAACGGATATGAAAAAATCCTCGCTTTTTTTATACAGTTTTACTATCAGGCATGCTATAATTTAAGTACATCATATCTTTTTATGCACTTAAGGGGAGGCGCTTTATTATGAACAGAAAAACCGCACTGTCAAAACGAATTCTGAAAGAATCGTTGATTGAAATGCTAACAGAAAAAAAACTTTCAGCCATATCCGTAAAAAGCTTATGCGAAAAAGCAGACTTAAATAGGTCTACCTTTTATGCCCATTACGAAGATATCTACTATCTGGTTTCTGAGATTGAAGATGAAATCATCCGTGACATGCCCTTTATCACTTACTCGGAGAATCCGCCAAAAAAAGAAATAGAGAATTATATCAGCTATACCGCTAAAAATTACAAAACAATTATTGCCCTCATGAAAAACGGCTGCTTTGTCCAAAAAACAGTCGAAAACTCCCTGAAATACTTATCCGATGAGCTTACCGGAGATTCTAATGAAGAACGCTTTATTTTTTTATCCAATTTTTATATTGGAGGCTTATTTCAAGCTCTTTTATACTGGTCTGAAAGCCATCAGCACCTTTCCATTGAAGAGCTTTCCCGAATGGTGTACGATTTGTTAAATGAAATGATTAAACTGAGATTAAAATATGACAAAAAAATAACATAAAAACAAAGAGGCCTCTACCGGCATGCTTCACCGCCTTCCATAGAAACCTCTTTGTTTTTTTATCCTATCTAACAGAAGCAGAACCACCATTTATTGCAATCGACTGAGCCGAAATATATTTCGAATCATCGGATGCTAAAAATACAAGCACCGGTGCAATTTCTGTTTCCGGGTCCCCCAAATGTCCCAACGGGAAGGTGCTCTTCATTCCTGCCTGCATCTGTTCCTTCATTTCCGGGGTTACCTCTTGTCCACCACAGCATAACTTTTCGAACAATGGCGTCCAGGCAGAAGGCAAAACCGTATTCACCCTAATATTATATTGCCCCCATTCCCAAGCCACCTTGTTTGAAAAAGCAGCAACAGCTGCTTTACTGGCAGCATAATGAGAACTGTCCGGTCCTGGAGCGATAGCTGCCTGAGACCCAAAGTTTACAATACTTCCACCTTTCTCCTTCATATGCGGAAAGATTGCCTGATTGCAGAAAAATACACCTTTTACATTGACAGAAAAAATACTGTCAAACTCTTCTTCCTCAATCTGTTCCGTTGGCGTAAATCGATTGATTCCCGCTATACAAAATAAACTATCCACGCCTCCTAACTCTTCAACTGCACCATCAATAACGCAGGTGATTTCCTTTTTGTCTGTCACATTGCCTTTAACATAAGTGACGCCTTCAATCCTATTCTCTTCATCCACATCATTAACATCAATACTGACTACGGCAGCTCCTTCATCAGCAAACACCTTCACTGCTGCAGCCCCCATACCACTGGCGCCCCCCGTAACAATAATCTTTTTTCCCTGTAACTTCATTGTAACCCCTTCTTTCTTTAATATTATCTTTAAGATTATTTTATCAACAGCCAGCGCACCGAACAACAAACAGTTTTTTCTCATTTGTTAAAAAACCAACACCTAAGGACATAAGTGTTGGTTTGCGCAGATTTATTCAATTTCTGATTTTGAAAGTAATACTTAAAATTTATAAAATTAAGACATTTTATCCATAATTAAAGGCTAAAGGGCTATCTGCTTTGTATCCGCCAGATAGCCCCTTCATCTTCTGTATTTCATTGCCCTATTTCTCCATTAGTATTTTTTCCAATTCTGTAATCCGCTGCACCAACCCGGCCATCTCTCTTTTTGACTGTTTTAATTCAGCATCTAACTTCAGCATTTGCTGCTCCTGTTTTACAATCGCCTGATTCTGCTCTTCTATCTTCCGGTCTTTCTCCTTTATCTTCCAACCCTGCTCTCCTATCTTCTGATTCTGTTCTTTTAGCATCTCTCTCTTCTTTTGCAGCTCTTCCTCCATTTCATCAATCATAAGCTTTACGGTATTCCGGTCCATCTCCAGCAATTCTTTTGAAAACACCTGCATCACTTCCTCCACATTCCGGCACAGTTCGTAGACATCTTCATACATCGGCTTAAATTCCGGGTACTGTTTAATAAGTTTTAATATCATATCCGGTTCATCCCTGCTGAAAAATGTCAGCCATGCCTCAAGTTTATTATGTATCTTTTCACCTTCATTGTGCTGTTTTTTCTTGAAGTTGTCAAGGGATAAATACACAAATTTCTGCGGTATATCAAGCCTAATCCCGGTGTCTGCTCTATGCTCTACCCGGTGGCAGCAGGAATCCGGATTTTCCTGAAATTCCTTTGGGCTTTTCTCAAAAAGTACAATCGTATACACCGTTTGGATATCCCGATAACTGAATTTTTTCTTTTTTTCATCCCTCAGCCGCTTGTACTGCCGGAGAAGCAAGTCCGCCGAATAGCAGGCACTTCTCTGGCCCGGGAACATATACCCTAATTTCTGCACCTCAATATTTGCAATACCGCCGTCTTCAAATTCAACGACAATATCCATGATTAACAGCGAACTTTCATCTGTGAGCCGTGCAGAGTCATTCGGCAGCACTTTCATCACCCGAATCTGTTTCTCAAGGACGAGTGACAGAAAATCATTCAATCTGCCGGGTGCATATTCCGGATTCATAACTTCTTTAAAAAATCCGTCATAAAGCATTTTGGCTCCATGAACGCCGGTGCAAATATCCAGGAATTCCTCCTGTTCCTGAATTTTCCATTCATTAAAAGTCTTTCGAAGATGTTTGTCTTCACGAATACATCTCATAACTTCCTCCCGCGTCCGAATTACGGGAAAACAGTCCTTTAAATTTTGTGTCATAGGCATTGCCTCCTTTTTCTTTTTAGTTTGTTTTGGATAGCCGGTTTGAATAAACCATCAGGATTTGATAAAAGATACCTATACGGGATACCCGAATAGGTATAAGATTCTTGCTGCAAAAATATAATATCATATCTCCGGGAATGACCGCAACCATCATCCATCGACAGCTTTTGACAAAGTATACGCCTCCTTATCCCTTTATCTAAAATAAAAAAATGTTGGGTACCTAAATGAAAATAGACTGCAAAAAAATTTTTTATCCGTTAGAAATTCCGTTAGAAATCATAAGATTTAATAATCAAATCGAACAAAACAAAAAGCACCGGATGCCTTAAACCCTAGACTTTCCGGTGCTTTTCCATCGTCGAAGCGACGTGATTCGAACACGCGACCTCTGCGTCCCGAACGCAGCGCTCTACCAAACTGAGCCACGCTTCGATGTGCCTTATTATTCTATCGCGTTTTCACAAAAAAATCAATATGTTTTTTTGAAAAACAGCAAATTGTTTTTTAAAATTTAACAATTTGTTCACATCCTACCCACATATTTTTCACAGGATGCGGATATACTATAGTCATCAAAAGAAATTTTGATAGATTTTTTCATAACTCCATCTGTAAAAGATGGACCCTCCCCCTTTTAATGATAAAAATACGAACGATTGTTTAAGAGCGACTCTCCGCAAGGAAGTCGCTCTTGGCATTTTGTACCCATTTGGGCATCCCGTATGTCAAATGCTTCGCATGGGCGCGCTCCGCACGATAAGGTATACATTATGTATCCAGCGGGATTTCATCCCATTCTTCGATGTCTGATATCACCCATTCAAGCCCTTTTCTTCTCTCCACCACCACATCCGGATTGAGGGGCCCAATATTTGTATCCGGCTGCACGCGCTTTTCAACGCAGGCCCAATGATATCGATAATATAAGTCCAGCATATCCAATACCTCTTCAATATTTCGGATTTTGCACCGGCTTTTAAAATCCTCATAGTCTTTACAATCGCCGACAAGGGTAATGGCCTTCTGACAATCGCAAATAGTATCCGGCATTTTTATATCATCAATTAAACCCAATACCCAAATCAGCGCCCAATAAGCTTCATAAGTCCAGGCAACATCAATGACATCCTGCGGGCTGTACTTATCTTCAAATAATCTTTTTTCTTTTTCCAAAAGGAAATTTTCGACATTATAGTTTTTCAGCAGATTCAAAAATAATTCTCTGGATTCATCATAATCATTTTGCTCTTCAATATCACAGGCAAGCTGAATGGACAACAGACAGGCAATGGCCCTCCGGCAGATGACATCCATACTTTTTAATTTCACTGAAGCACCAGATTCTATCACCGGCAGGCTCTCTAAACAGGCAATCCCATTATTTTTAATATATTCGTTATTCTTTTTTCTGCGCTCTTCCGGTGTTGCTGCTTTATTTCCTCTTAATTTATCAAATATTCCCATAACTCACCAGTTTCCCTTTAAAAATTCAACGATATCCACGGCCTTTGGCGGACAGCCGCCCAGGCTTTTCTTAAAGCAGGAGGTACACTGTCCGATGCCGATATCCCCGCTCCTGCCTCGATAGCCCTGACCAATCGCCAGAGTACCTTTTTTCTTTGGATTTAAAAGACCCGCTTCACCCAACCGGTCCAGCGCATAGATTAAAGAACCGTAACAGGCCGAACAGGCGTCTTTCGGGCTGGCATACTCGGCAAGTCTGGCAACTCTTCGGGTATTTTTTACCGGTTTTATCGGTTTCATGTCCATTTGCCCATCGCTCCCTGCATTGAGGGGAATAACTTTCGCCGAAGCTGTATCCATGCTTCCAACGCCAAGTTCTGCAGCAAGCCGGATATAGTCAATATCTTCCGGCCGGTATCCCATGCTTTCCGCCGCATAGCTGTCGCAAAGTACCGGGTCTTTAAACCCAAGCACCCGATTCATTACCACCGGATTACCGCCCTCCTCAAAATCCAGATCGCCGCATATATTATCCACCAGCACAAAATCCTGATGGATGATGGTATTCAAATGGGCAATCGGCTTATGAAGTCCCATGGTGTGAAAACGCCGTTTTTCAGAGTCCGGGATAAGCCCCTTGCTGTTTTTCAGCGCACAGGTAATGATTGTCTGGCAATGGCCCTTCAACACGGGTATATTAATGAGATAATCCACCGCCAGGGCCTTTTCGCAAACCTTCAGCTTCATTCCGGCCCCGTCACATTCCCGAAAGCGGTCTTTCTGGGTATCCACAAAGGGGACGCCGTGTTTTTTGCATACCGCATCGATACCGCTGGCAATCACCGCCTCCGATGTGCGGTCGCCAACCCAGGAACCTTCCAGGACAACCAAATGATTAAACCCATGATTTTTCAGATAGGTCAATGCGCCGTCCACCAGTTCCGGGTGGGTTGTCGCTCCGCCGGAGGCATCCCGGGCCACGACAAGATTCGGTTTCAGACCGACACAGCGGCAGCGGTCGCCAATATCCTCAGCCACCCGGGCCGCCTCCAGAACCTGCATAGCCATTTCTTTATATTGATTTCCCTGAATCACAAATATTTCTTTTCGGTCCATGGCTGCCCCTTTCTGTCCCCCTCTAAGCGATGTGAAGCGCACCTTTTTCGTACACCAGCTTCTTCGCTACCGTTCCGGCCTGCACATACTCATCTTTCATGGCCTCTATCTGACGGATAATCTCATCCTATGTCGAAGCCTGGAAAAGAGAAAGAATATGTTCGTCACCCATTGCCTGATATACAAGCAAAACATCCGGAAATTCCTTATGGCTCCAAAGGGAATAGGTCAACAGGTTATTTCCCTCCCTATCCTGAAGGATAAAACCATCAATTAAATCTTTTCCGAAGTTTTGCAGTTCCATATCCGCATACCAGCCTGTATACTGGGAATGTCTTGTCAAATCGGTATGGACAATCTGGCAGGCGCACCAAAATCTATATACCTCATCCGCCTCTTCCATGCCGCTGTTGCGTGCCACATAAACCTGCACGCGGCCTTCATTTTCCATTTCCCGGCATACCAGCTCCCGGTAACACTCCGGCACACCGGCCAGTCCGCACTCGTTGAGCTTCTGTATCCATCCGAGAAATGCCGAATCCACATCGCACCGTTCCGCCGACACAAGATAGCCGTCCTCAGCAACAAGGGCTGCCAGCTTCTTTGCAAATGGATGAATATTCGCGGCAAAGGCTTCTGCCTCCGCTTTCAATAGATTATAACTGGACATAACATGGTCGATGGCGCAATTCTCCTGAAGAAGCCGCATGGCAAATACGGTATCATATTTCTGTCCCGGAAGATTTGCCACATCCGCATTTATAAACGTAATATTGTGCACATCCAGTCTGGCCGCCAGCTCCTTCGCTGCTTTAATCCCATTCGGGCTGCGGTCCACGGCTGTGATATGGGATTCCGGAAACGCCATACCAAGGAAACAGCTCATAATTCCGCACTCACATCCCGCATCCAGAATCTCTTTTCCAAAAACATCATGATTTTCCACAATCCAGTTGCACATCTGACGGTAATTGTCCGCCTGATATCCACCGTTAAAGAGAAGCGCTTTGTCCAGCATTTCATTCTTCATCTCATAAAATTCGGTAAGATAATTTGGATTTTGCTCATATTCACGAATTTTACGATAAATATCGCTGAGCATTTTACGCCCAATTGTCTCTCCGTACTTCGCACTAAACTGAAAATAAAGCGCTTTACTTTCCTTCGGAGGATTCATTTCCAATTGACGCAGATAACTGAGCCCAATATCTTTTTTCTCTTCCATAATTTACACCTTCCCACATTAATCATAATCAAACCGAATACGAAGTTCGCCGTCCTCAAAGGACCATTCGGTCATTTTCCTCCGGCGCACTTTATCCGGCAAATGAAAACGCCTTGTCTGATTACGCACAACAAGAATCAAATCTTCCCCATCTTTAGAAACTTGAATCTCCTTTTCAGATACATAAGGAAGTTTAATAATAAATATCCTTGTTCCCTGCTCATCTTCCATCCGAAATGCCTGCTCACGGCAAAATACCGTTTCCGGGTCCGCTTCCGCATAAAGCTTACTCCCGACAGCCTTCAGAACATCAATTCCCCGCAGTTCATCCGCCTGCAGCATCAACTTAAATACCCGGCAGTCGCCAAAACTCTGTTCCGCAATCTCCAGGCTCTTCGCCTGCATGTCCGTCCATCCCGAAAAATAACCCTGCATCGCCTCTTCCGGATAAATCTTATTCACATAAACGGCATCCACGCCAAAATCATATTCGTTAATCCAGGTATAGCTGCGTCTCGCTTCATCCATGACAATCCTCTCCGGCGTTGTCACAATACGCATACTCGCCAACTCCCTGTTCTTCAAAATTTTCTGAAGCTGGGTCAGCCGCTTGACCAGCTTATCAAATTCCTCAAACACCTGGTCCCTCGGCTTCGGCACCTGAGTTCTCCGGGAAATAAAACCGCCTAGGGCATTGTTCATGCTCCGCACCGAAGGCAGCAGCTTATCCGCCAGCACGCTCAGCCTCTCCGGATACCTGAGAAGAGATAAGGTTTCCCCAGTCGGCGCACAGTCAATAATAATCACATCATAATCGCCGCTCTCATAGGCATCGAGAATTTTCAGCAGGGAAAACAGTTCATCAAGGCCGGGAAATAATAAAACCTCATCCGTCTCAATGCCTCCGTTGGCTTTCTGGGAAATAATCTGTTTCAGATAATCTCTTAAATTTCCCCAGGCTTTTGTACTTTCCGCCACCGGGTCAATCTCCAAAGCCCAAAGTCCTTCAAAAACCGCCGTTGGCTCAAATCCCAGCTTCATATCCAGCGAATCCGCCAGACTATGGGCCTGATCCGTACTCATAACAAGAACTTTTTTCCCGGACAGGGCAATATTTACAGCCGTCGCAGCCGCAATACTGGTCTTCCCCACACCGCCTTTCCCGGTATAGATAAGAATTCTCATGGCTGCTTCACATCCTTTCCGGCTTCCTCCGTCCTCTCCGCCGGCTTCAGATTAATCTGAAGCCTGTCCTCCGTCAGACGCACATCCATAATCTGCGCCCCCCGCAGCGTATTTGGAAGAGGAATACACCGATGATAATTATTTACTTTTATATCTACATCCATATCATGCACATTGACCGCCAATTTATCCGTCTCAGCTCCCGGGAGCCGGATTGACAGACAATATCCCCCGTCAATGACATCATAGGTCTCTTTTTCTCTCCGCACATTTATATCAAAAACATTCGGCAGCTTTAAAACGTCGCCGGCCAGCCGCCGGATGGCCTCTCTGCCGCGGACTTCATTGGAATACCACGGTATTTTTGTCACCGGCACATCGGCAAATACTCTTTCGAGTTCATCAATATATTTTTTCTGAATATCCCGCCAGTGATTCATAAAATCGCTGCCTGTCTCTTCCGGCAGGATTCGATTTATAAAAACGCCGTCCACCTGATAGTCATACAGATTCAAATACATAAAATTCCGTTTCGTTTCCTCAACAACCATCTTTTCCGGCACGCACACTAAACGGACACTGCAAATGTCCGAATCCTTCAGAAGTTCCTGCAGCAAAACCATTTGGCCGTGCATTTCTTCAATTTCATTCATTGCTTTACGGGTTGGAAGGGTAACTTTGTATTTTACCTTTGAAACCGGGGCCAATACCCGCACCATCACCTTCCCAACCGGGAAAAACTTTTCCATATACCATGTGAGCAGCTCCGGGAGCTTCAAAAGGGATAATGTCTCGCCCGTCGGCGCACAGTCCACAAAAATTCTCTCATACTCGCCGCTCTCATAAATATCCTTAATCTTCATCAGGGAAAACAGGTTTTCAAACCCGGGAATCATAAAATTATCCCCGACACTTCCAAGGGCGGCTCCGGAGCTCCCCATCAGAGATGTAATCGCTTTATTGAAATTCGGAAATTCCTCTTTCATAAGCATATCCGGGTCAAGCTCCAGCAGGGACAGATTTTCCCTCACCTGTTTGACATGCCCGCCAACTTCTGTCTCAAAAATATCTCCAAGATTGTGTGCCATATCTGCACTGACAAGCAGCGTGTTTTTACCTTCATCGGCGGACGCTATGGCATGTGCTGCCGCCACACTGGTTTTTCCCACACCGCCCTTACCGGTAAAAATAATAATTCTGCCCATTTACATTCCTCCAATGTAGTAAAAGAGTCACACCAAAGTCTGACTCTGATGTGACTCATTCTATTACGGTCTATCAACCCTGTCTGAAAGATACACCAATTTCACCGTGTGGATGTTTCCAACTCTTAACAATCTTGTCATGGGAAAGAACCCTGCAGGTTCCGCACTCAAGGCATCCAAGATATGAGAAGCTGAACTTTCCATCAATGTACTTATAACATTCTGCCGGGCAGGCCAGAACGAGTTTTCTGATTTCTTCTTCGTCCTTACACTCAAGGTCTACATCGATATGAGAGTTCTCTTCATCAGTATGGAATACGTCAAGGCCTAATTTTGCTTCAACACTCAATTTCTTCATATTAGAACGCCTCCAGTATATTTGTAATCATGTCAACGAGCTCTCTAGCGCTGGTCTTCTTCGCAATAGACTCAATAATATACATTACAAGTCCGCTGCTCGGCTGACCATCCACTGTAAACAACTTAGCTGCAATATCATCAGCCATAGCCGGAAGGTCTTCAAAAATACCTCTGCATGTGAGCAGTGTCGGGAATCCCTTGCAGGCATCCATATCCAGCATAACAAAGCTTTCTTTCAATGCTCTTTCATATGTGGAAAGTGTTGCTGCGCTGAAATCACCGATTTCATGCGCTTTAATTAATGTCTCGGCTGCAATACGGCCGGATTCAATTGCAAAATCCATACCTCTTACAGTAAAGCCAAGGTTAATGCACATGCCGGCTGCATCACCGGTAACAAGAACACCATCTCTGTAAAGTTCAGGAATCATATGAATTCCTTCTTCAGGTACAAGATGTCCGGAATATTCAATCGTTTCTCCGCCTTCGATAAACGGAGCAACTGCCGGATGTTCTTTAAATCTGTCAAGCATCTGAGGAACAGATATATCCGAATGTCCAATATCACTTAATGTTGCAACAACACCTACGGATACTGTGTCTTTATTCGTATAAATAAAGCCGCCGCCGAAACCGCCGACTGTAGGGTCACCAGCGGAAAGCCATGCCGTACCTTCACCAGGTTTAAGAGCGAAACGTTCATTAATAATTTCTTCGCTGAGTTTAATCGTCTCTTTAGCGCCTACTGCAACCTGTCCAGGTTCAAGCTCTTTCTTCATGCCAATCTGCTGTGCAAGCAGTGAGTTAACACCATCTGCAAGAATAACAGCTTCTGCATACATTTCTTCGCCGTCAGATTCAATACCTACAACTCTGCCGTCTTCAACGATAAGATTATCAACAAGAATACCTGTGATAATTTCTGCACCGGCTTCTTCAGCTTTTTCAGCCAGCCACTGGTCAAATTTTGCACGAAGTACAGTGTAGGAAGCATTTCCCGGCTCCGAACTTAATTTTGCTGAACCATATCCGATATCCAGAGAGCCATCTGCTGTCATGAGAGAAACTTTTTCATGTTTGATAATTCTCTCGATTGGGGCTTCTTCTTTGAAATTCGGAATAATCTTTTCAAGACTGTGCCCATAGAGACGTCCGCCTGTCATATTCTTAGCGCCGCAATAGTCTCCACGTTCAATAACGATAACAGAGAGTCCTGCATTTGCAAGAACAATCGCTGCAGAGCATCCGGCAAGTCCGCCACCCACGATGATAACGTCGGCGTCAAATTCTCTCTCGCTCATTTATATCCTCCTTATTGTATAAAGTCAAAGGTCAATATTTACTTTTTTATTTTATTTTTGTCCCCAGACCAGGACACACGCGCCGCACATCCTGTTCTTATGATTTACCGCTCTCAATCCGAGCCTGCGGTATAAATTTTCAAGTTCTCCCCGATGAAGAAACTTTTGCGTCGATTCATACAGCCACATGTATTCTTTTTTATATTTCCGTCCGCCGCCAAGCATCGGCATAATAAAGCGGAAATATATATTGTAAAAAGGCCGTACAACCGGACTGTCTGGGACAAATGAATCTAGACAATATATGTAACCACCGGGTCTGACAACCCTCTTCATCTCACGCAGGACCTGCTCATAATCCGCCGTATTCCGAAGTCCAAAGGAAATACATGCCGCCGTGAAACTATCATCTCTATAAGGTAATTTCATGGCATTACCCTGTGTGAAACGGACATTCCTGCGTCCGCAGCGCTTGCTCTCCGCCACCTCAAGCATCGCCGGCGAAAAATCAATCCCCGTCACTTTAAGGTCGCGCCTCGCATCCGCCATTTTCAGTGCTATATCCCCGGTTCCGCAGCAAACATCCAATATGTTGGTTCCCCGCGGAGTATCCGCAGTCAGCCTGTCTGTGAGCGCTTTCTTCCAGCTATTCTGCAATCCCAGACTGATTCTGTTATTGGCACGGTCATAACCCTCGGAAATGCTCTCAAATACGCTGTAAACACGCTGTTCTTTCGAATGTTCAGCCATGAAAAACCTCCAGAATGAATCCTGCTGCAAAGGCAGCCACATAAGCCCCGTTCAGCATGATATTATTTATGGCAATGCCCTGCATTGTAGCAATACGCCCTTCCGGTTCCAGCGTGCGCGCCAGTTGTCCGCTGACGGCTGTTCTGCCGATAAGCGCCACACATATCACGCTCACAAGGCCAATCGGGCCAAGCAATGCCGTCGGCAGCACAAGCACAAGCGACACCCACGCTATAATAAGATAGCGGTACAACTCCAGTGTCTTTGCCCTGCCGATACATGCAGGAAAGGTACGCCTTCCGGCTTTCCTGTCTTTTTCAATATCACTGCCGTTATTGCTCATCATGATCAATGCGATTCCCAGAATCATCGGAAGGGAATAGAGTAGAATCTGCCAGTGGATTTTTCCGTCGGCGCAGCCCGCAATCCCCAGGGGGATAAGGCCGCCCATCACGACTCCCGACACAATCTCTCCTATCGGAAGATAGGAAACCGGAATCGGCCCTCCGGAATAGAGCAAAATCACTATGCCGCCGATAATCCCAATAACAACAGGAACCATCCCGCTTCCTCTGCAGGCCATCAGCCCCAGAGCAGCTCCTGCGACCAAATAGGCGATTCCCAGAAACAATGCACTCCTCGGTGCAATATTTCCGTAAATCAAAACCGCATCATTGACTTCCACATGGTCGCTTGCACTGTCCGTTCCCTTTATGAAATCAAAATAATCATTCATGGCATTTACAGCGCTTTGAAGAAGAACACATGCCACAAGGAGCATGATGCCTTTACCCCATGTCAGCCCCAGTCCCTGCTGCCAACAATAAAAATCGGCAAACAGCGCTGGAAAGAGGGAAGCCACCCACGAACGCGGCGCCGCCAGATTCAGTGCCAGTTTCGGTGTCAGTGGTTTATAATGCTCAGATTTCCTCAAGTTTATCCAACATCCTTCTGATCTTCCGTGCTTCCGGGATATCCTCCAGAGAATTCAGTATCTCTCCGGCCAGAGCTGCATATCTGTGGATTTCTTCCACGGTACGCTCCACACCGCCGCAGCGGATCACGTCCTTCTCCATCTGTTCTATCTCTTCCGCACTCAGATTCCGTTTTGCATTTTCTTTCATAATCGGGAGAAGCGCCTCCCTGCCCTCCGCTGCTTTGAGGGCCATAAGCACCGGAAGTGTGTATATGCCATCATGAAAATCCTTATGGGTTTTCTTTCCCTCGGCCACCTCGCTGGATGTAAAATCCAGAAGGTCGTCACGGAACTGAAACATGATGCCCAGATATTCTCCGAAACATTTAAGTTTTCCGGCGACATCGCTGCTGCATCCCGCCTCAATCGCTCCTAATTCGCAGGCCGTACTGAAAAGAGACGCCGTCTTTCCTTTGATGTTTTTCAGATAGGCATCCACGGTTACATTCACATCATATCTGCACACCGCCTGACCTATCTCTCCGATACACATATCTTCAACGGTTTTTGAAAGAATCATTGCTGCATCAATAAGTTGCTCTTTCACCTGCCAGTAATGAACCCGCTCAATGAGAAAATCTCCGGCATACACTGCCGCATCTTTTCCGTATTTACCCTGAATCGAGGGTTTGCCGCGCCGGAAAGGCGCTTCATCAATGATATCATCGTGAATCAGCGACGCCATATGAGTGAGTTCCACCATCGCTGCCAGCATGCAGAGTCTTTCGGCCCGCTCCAAAGGGGCGGGGCCAAAAGCGCTGCACAGCAGTAAAAGTCTGGGGCGAATCATTTTCCCGGATGAACCGAGCACATCATCCAGTACGGCGCCTGTTTTGGTGCCGGCAAATGAGTTCTCAGCGATTTTGTGTATATAGTAATTTACCCGTTCCATCGCTGACTCTTCCATCATCGTACAGGCATTATTCCGCTCTGTCATTCTTTTATCTCCAGTTCATCTTTAGTCTATTTTATAAAAATGTCGATTTAAGTCTTATCTAAGACCTCTCTTTTCAGCAATAATTTCTGCTGTATGTTTAACCTTGATATCCAATCCACGGGCATCTAAGCCGCCGCGAATCTGCATCATACATCCCGGACAGTCAACAGCGACAACGTCTGCGCCTGTAGCCTTGATGTTTTCAATCTTCTTTTCAAGGATAGGTGTTGCGATATCCGGATAAAGTACGCTGTATGTACCGCCGAAACCACAGCAGTTATCATGCTCTTCCATCTCAACAAATTCAACACCCTTGGTGTTCTTGAGAAGTTCACGCTGTTCCTGAGTTACGCGCAGGCTTCTGCACAGATGGCAGCTGTCATGATAAGTAACTTTAACTTCTTTTCCGTCTCCGGATTCTTCACATCCGCCAAGATCATAGAACAGTTTGCAGAAGTCAAATGTCTTGTTTGCAAGTTCTGTTGCTCTCTTGTGCATCTCTGTGCCTTCCTCGAAGAAGCTTGGATAGTCACGGAGCTGATGTGTACAGGATGGACATGCGGAAACAATATAATCATATTTCTCTGCTTCCATACCTTCGATGTTGATTTCTGCTTCTCTTCTTGCATTTTCAACATCACCCATTGTCGATGCCGGACAACCGCAGCAAGCCTGGCCTAAAGGCATCTCAACAACATATCCGATGGAGTTCAGATCGATAACAACATCGCGTGCAAGATCCGTATATACGAAATCAAGCAGACAGCCTGCAAACAGTGCAATCTTGCCCTTTGGATTCTCTACGTTCTGCTCAATCGTTGAGAAGATATCACGCAGAGGAACCTGTGCAATATTCGGGAAGCTTCTTCCTTCAGTCAGGCCGGAAAGGAACATCGGCAGATGACGAATCATCGGCTGACCCTTTGTAAACGGTGCCTGAGCAACAGAAGCAACACGGAGCATGGAGTGGAACAGCTTACGGTCGCTGACTGCATCAAGAGCAAATTTCTTGATTGCATTTGGATGTTCTTTTGCGTCTTTTTCACGAATCTTACGAATCATATCTGTAATCTTAAGACCGCCGCCGCAGACTTCCTTACATCTTCCGCACTGGAGACAGAGATTCTGAATCTCGCTGGCACGCTGTTCGTTAATAAGGAAGTGGGTAAGCATGATACCGATACCACCGGTATATACCTTGGAGCCATATACATGGCCGCCGACTAATGCGAAGGCAGGACAGACATCGAGGCAGGCGCCGCAGCGGATACATTCGAATACTGTTCTGAAATCAGGGTCTTCAAGAATTGCGCGACGACCCGGGTCATCAATAATAACTGCGTAAAATTCTTTCTTTTCTTTTGTATCGTTTTCTTTATCTGTAACAACTTCTGTTGCACCTGTGTACATGGAAACATAGGACGCGATTCTCTGTGCTGTGCCGTTACGCGGAAGCGCTTTGAAAATCCAGCGTGCATCGGACATGGATTTTACGAATTTTTCAATACCGAAAATGTAAAGATGAATTTTCGGAAGAGCGCCAACCATACGTCCATTACCTTCGTTGGACATCGTGAATACAGTACCTGTATCAGCAACAGCTACGTTTGCACCGGAAACACCCATATCGGCTGTACAGAATTTCTCTCTCATAACTTTACGAGCTGTCTTAACCTCTTCTGCGATGATCGGTGCATTTTTAACTTTTGTATAATCTGTAAACAGATCGGCAACTTCTTCTTTATTCAGATGAAGCGCCGGCATAACCATATGTACCGGAGTATTTCCCTCGAGAGCTATAATAAACTCACCAAGGTCCGTTTCCTGAACAAGAACGCCGTCATCTGTGAGAACTTTATTAAAATGAAGTTCCTCAGAAGCCATGGATTTCGACTTAACAATCGTTTTTACGTTCTTTTCTTTAACAAGTTCACGGATTTTTTCCATTGCCTCATCTTTTGTTTTGGCAACGATAACATGTCCGCCTCTTGCTTCACAATTTTTCGTGAAGTCTGCAATCATTTCATCAACATGATCTGCTGCATAACGTTTTACTTCACTAATCTTTTGACGTGTGGCTTCAAAATCAACACCTTCGTAAGCTTTCTCTCTTCTGGCCGGATAAGTCTTACAAAATGTACCGAGTGTTCTGGCAAGAGTGGTGTTGTCCAATGCAGCCCGAATTTCTTGTTTTAATGCTTCACTTGACATTATATTCCCTCCTTACCTCATCATTCATCATCTACAACAACAATAGAAAGCTGGAGCGGTCCATGCACACCAACGGTGCTGACACACTCGATATCGGCCGTACGGCTTGGACCGGTAACGAAACCAACAAAGTTCGGCATCTCCGGCCATTCTGAGATAATATCAAACATATCATCATATTCCGGCACGATTGTTGAACCTTTCAAAATACCGATATAGTATTCTGACATGGTTGATACAAGTCTCTCATCAATAACATCTCTCGCCTGGACCATGGTGCCGAGGTCAGCAATACCAAACTGGCTCTCAGAAACACCGCCTTTTACTTTCTCTGCGTTGAGACGAATGTGATCTGTGTACACTTTAATACCTGCCTCTTCAAGAGCATTGATAACTCCCGCTTCTTTCATAAGTGGAGTTTCAACGATACAGGTATCCGGAATGCCGGCCTCTGTAAAAATTCCGGCAACAGCCTTACCAAGATCTGCCTTGGATGCGCGCACACATGTTCCGTTCACGCTTTCAAGATTCTTTTTGAATCTTTCATACAATTCATCCGTGATTTTATTCATTGTTACGCCCCTTTCTGACGAATTTATTGCGTCGTTTTACTTATTCAGTATATTAAAAAAATCACAGTTAGTCAACGCTACACCATGTATTTTGTATGTTTTTTTAATCAAATTGACTACATTTTCTTCAATTTTAGTCAATTTTTTGTCAATCATGAGCATTGACGTTAAAAAACAGGTTTCCATATTGATTCAAAACAGTCTATCTGTTATGATTAAATAAAATTAAAAAATTCGGGGATGAGAATATGGACGATGAAAAAATTGCATTAAAGCTTGAAGGAGATATGTGCCTTGATGATTCCGATAAAGATTTAATCATGATCTGGAGCAAGGCCATAGACATTGCCGGGCAGCCGCTTATTGTCTGCTGGCAGGTCACTGAGCCGGAAGCCGGGGAATTAAAAAATATGGTCGCAGAATGGGACAAATTTATCGTAATGACGCCGGAAGGCAAGCCAATCGGAACTGCGAATGAATATTTTCTGACAAAATAACAGAAATCCATATAAAACAAGCAGGGGAAGGGAGTTGACAAAATGTTGACTCCCTCCGCCTGCTTTTTTAGCGTCTATTCCTTTAGATTCAACTTTGCAAAAGCCTCGGCAAAGGCATTATTCAGCGGCTGTTCCGCCTCTTTTCTCTGCTTATTCAAATATTTTTGAACATCTCTTTTGCTCACGCCGGCGCCTTCTTTTTTTCTGCGTTCCTGGAAAACAGAAAGCTTTTCTTTATACCCGCAGGCACAAATAAAGGTTTGTGCATCCCCCCTGCCATACATTTCCATTCGCTTATGGCACTTTGGACACCGGGCATTGGTTGTCCGGGCCACCGTTTCCCGATAGCCGCATTCCCTGTCCTGGCAGACAAGCATCCGGCTGTTTTTGCCCTTCACCGCCAACATACGTTTGCCGCACTGAGGACATTTTGTGTTTGTCAGATTTTCATGTCTGAATTTTCCATCGCCGGTGCGGATTTCGGAAACAATCTCCTGCGTATATCCCCGGATATCCCGTATGAAAACATCTTTCTTTAACCGCCCCTCCGAGATAGCCGTCAGCTTCTTTTCCCAGTCCGCCGTCAGAGCCGGTTTCTTCAAATCCTCCGGCACCAGTTCCAAAAGCTGGCGTCCTTTGGAAGTGACATAAATATCTTTGTCTTTCTTCTCCATCAGAAATGTATTAAACAATTTATCAATGATATCCGCCCGGGTTGCCACCGTTCCAAGACCGCCTTTTTCCATCGCTGTCAACAGGGTTGCTTCATTATAATAAGCCGGAGGTTTTGTCTGCCCCTCATTTACTTTAATCCGGTTCACCAGTTCCTTCGTCCCCTCTTTGATTTCAGGAAGCAGCTGTTCCCGGATGTCTTCTTCCGCTTCCTCCTCCTGAAAATCTTCATAGGCCGCCTGCCATCCCGGCTGTTTCATTATTTTTCCCTTCGCCGAAAATGTTTCGCCGCCGCAGACGCCCTTCAATGTGGTCTGCTCATATTCGCAGGGCGGATACAACACCGCCGCAAACCGCCGGACAACCAAATCATAGATTTTGCGTTCATCGCTGCTCATATGCTCCAACTGAACAAACTGTTCCGTCGGAATAATCGCATGATGGTCCGACACCTTACTGTCATCCACAAAACTCTTATTTAATTTCAATGTCTGATTCACCAGTTTCCCGGTAACCTTGCGATATGGTCCCACACTGCAGGCCCTGAGCCGCTCCTTCAGCGTCTCGGCCACATCTTTTCCTATGTATCTGGAATCGGTTCGCGGATAGGTCAGCACTTTATGATTCTCATAGAGACGCTGCATGATATTCAGCGTTTCTTTTGCCGAGAAGCCAAAGCGTTTATTGGCATCCCGCTGCAATTCCGTCAAATCATAAAGCCCCGGTGAATAGGTTTTCTTTGTTGTCCGATGAACCTCCTGAACCGTCAGCTTTTCCCCCTGAACCTGATTTTTGATTTTTTCAATGCGTTCGATGCTGAATGTCCGGCTGCTCCCCGACTTTCCATCCTGCCAGCTCCATGTGACGCCGCCGCAGGACAGAGTCAGCCCATAATATTTTTCCGGTTTAAACTCCCGGATTTCTTTTTCTCTCTGCGCAATCATGGATAATGTCGGCGTCTGAACACGGCCGCAGGATAACTGGGCATTATACTTGCAGGTCAGCGCCCGGGTGCCGTTGATTCCGACAAGCCAGTCCGCTTCCGCCCGGGCCTCCGCCGCCGCATAGAGATTCATATAGTCCCTTCCGTCCCTCAAATGGGCAAAGCCCTCGCGAATGGCTTTATCCGTGACAGAGGAAATCCAAAGCCGCTTCACCGGTTTATGGCTGCCGGCTTTTGCCAGAATCCAGCGGGCCACCAGTTCGCCTTCCCGGCCCGCATCGGTGGCAATAACCACATCGGAGATATCTTTTCGGTACAAATGATTTTTTACTGTCTGATACTGTTTGCCCGTCTGCTTAATAACCACCAGTTGGAATTTTTCCGGGAGCATCGGCAAATCTTTCATCTCCCAGGCTTTATATTTCGAATCGTAGGCTTCCGGGTCCGCCAACGTCACAAGGTGCCCCAAAGCCCAGGTGACGACATACTTATCTCCCTCCAAAGCGCCCTGATTATTTTTACCGCATTTTAAAACCCGGGCAATGTCCCTGCCCACTGAAGGTTTTTCAGCAATAACTAATGTCTTCATATCTCATTCCTTCCTAATTACAAATCATTGGACACGGGCTTAAATCCCTCGCCGAGAATCTGGCTCACCTCGCTGACAATGAAAAAGGCATTTGGGTCAATCTCCCGCACAATCCGCTTAATCTGGCTGAACTGGGATTTGCGCGCCGCACATAAAAGGACGTCTTTTTCTTCCATTGTATATGCGCCGACTGCCTTTAAAATGGTTGCGCCCCTGTCCACATCGATAAGAATTTTATCCTTAATCTCCATATTTTTCTCTGAAACAATGAGGAGCATCTGGCCGTGTTCGCTGCCGTAGACAATGCTGTCAATCAGCTTTGTCTGGGCAAACAGCGCCACAACGCCAAAAAGTCCCGCTTCTATATTATGGAATACAAGCACAGAAATAGCAAGTATCAATCCATCAATCAGCATCAAAGTTCGTCCAATCGGCATATGGGGAAATTTGCGCTGAAGCAAAAAGGAAATTGCATCCGTACCTCCGGTGGAAAAACCCCGCAAAAATACCAGTCCCAAACCGGCGCCCACAAAAATGCCCCCAAAAAGGGAACCCAAAAACCTCTCCCCTGTATACATCGGCAGCCACGGCGTCACCACATAATCCAGAATCACCGTGCTGAGCAGGACGGCGCTGAAGCTCTGCATTGTATATTTCTTTCCCAGATACCGCCAGCTCAATATAAAGATAGGCACATTAATCACAAAGGACATCAAGCCAATCGGCAAGCCCCACAAATACTGAATCAAAATAGCCATACCCGAAACACCGCCCGGCGCAATATTCGCCGGCACCAAAAAGCAATGAATACCGACAGACATAATAAATATGCCGCTGACCTCAAAAAGCAAATCCAACAATTTTTCCCTTCCCTGAAATTTTTCTTCCATGTTTCTTCCTCCTCTTTCTCAGTGTTCCCCAAAACGAAAACGAAGAGTACATTTTTCTTCAAAATATACTCTTCGTTGTTTTATCATAATAAAGTTTTAGCAGCTCCCCGGATATACGGTTTGCTTAAAGATTCTGGTTCATTGCTCCGCCCGATGGAACCGAGCAGGGCGATTAATGTAATAATCATGGCGCCAGCAAGCGCATTTTTCAACAGCGTTTTCATAGAAATTTACCATCTCCCCTGTTAAACTGCGTTCATCATAACGAATTATGTTCGTTGTGTCAATCACCTTGGGGGAAATAATGTTGAAATTTATATTTGACGAATGTCTTTTTCCGATTCCGGCGCCTGCGCCCATCACGGCGGCGAAGAGCTGATATTTATACTGGAAGGGAGCATATCAATAATTGGGAACACCCTCATCTTTTTCTCTAATTTTACTTCTATTTTTCCAAACTATATCAGCCGAAATACCTGTTCCACCGTTAAAGTCATATTCCGCTTTGCTATCTCTTTTTCCATTGCTTCATTCAGTGTGACTACATCACGTAAAATCGGAAAGAAAGCATCAATGCCTTCATTATTACATTGCACAGCCTCAGCCGTTACACTTCCGGCAAACGCAATAACTCTTTTCCCGTATTTCTTTGCAAGTTTGGCAACGCCAATGGGTACTTTACCCATAGCTGTCTGAAAATCCAGGCGTCCCTCGCCAGTGATTACAATATCCGCCTCTGACACTTCTTTTTCCAGTTCAATTGCATTTAATACAATATCAATTCCCCGTTTCATCTGCACATTCGGCAAATAACTTAAGAAAGCAAAACCAAGGCCTCCCGCCGCACCGGCACCCTCTTCCCGACTGTAATCTTTTCCCAAATACTTACTTGTCACAGCGGCATAATGCTGCATTTTTTTATCAAAAATTCTTTTTTCTTCCTCCTTGACTCCTTTTTGAGGGCCAAACACATATACGGCGCCATTTTCTCCGCATAAAGGGTTTTTCACATCGCAGGCAATCTCAAATTGACATTCATCCAATTCCGGCAATCTGCGTTCTGCACTGATTTTATCTATTTTATCCAGCTCCTCAATTCCATAGGAAATAGGATTCCCATCCTTGTCAAAGAATTCATACCCAAGAGCCTGGAGCATCCCCACGCCCCCATCTGTCGTAGCGCTTCCGCCAATCCCTATAATAAATTTTCTGCATCCTTTCTTAATTGCATCGAGAATCATCTGGCCCACGCCATAGGTCGTAGCTTTCCGCGGATTCAATTCCTCAGGCTTTATAAGCATAAGGCCAGAAGCTTCAGCCATTTCCATAATTGCTGATATGCCATCCTTCATAATTCCATATTTTGCCTCAGTGTATACTCCCAATGGCCCCGCAACGTCTACATAAGCATAACTTCCACCTAATCCTTCAACTAAAGCTTCTGTAGTTCCTTCACCGCCATCCGCAAGTGGTTTAACCACTACTTCCGCATTGCATGCCCGCAGGATGCCCTCTCTGGCTGCCGCTCCCGCTTCTATAGAGCTCAAACTTCCTTTAAATGAATCCATTGCTATTACAACTTTTAACCGTTTCCCATCTATCATATCTGCTGCCCCACGCCTCCTCTCTATTCGGTTTCCTCCATTTAATTTTCTTCCATTATTTTGAGCCTGTCGCTGAATATCAACGGACAGCCTGTCGCTTTCTGTATGTCCTCTTTTGTGTAATCCGGATGTAATTCTGTGACAACCAGTCCCTGCGGTGTCACTTCCATAACGCCCATTTCTGTGATAATCAAATCAACGCACCGCTCTGCAGTCAGGGGCAGTGTACACTTTTTGAGAATCTTATGGGCGCCCTTCTGCGTATGCTGCATAACAACAATACACCGTTTTGCACCCGTTACCAAATCCATTGCTCCGCCCATTCCCGCAACTTTTTTTCCCGGGACAATCCAGTTCGCCAAATCTCCATTTTCCGCAACTTCCATAGCTCCGAGTACTGTAGCTTCCACATGTCCGCCCCTCACCAGGCCGAAGCTGGTTGACGTATCAAAATAGTTTACCCGGTCCACCGCCGTAACATACATTCCCCCGGCATTCACGATATCCACATCCTCTTCTCCCGCCTTAGCCAGCTCTCCCAAACCGGAAAAGCCATTCTCCGAATGCAGAGTTACGGTTATTCCCTCAGGAATGTAATCGGCAACCATCGTTGGCAATCCGATACCAAGGTTCACAAAATCTCCGTCTTTAAATTCCTTTGCACATCTTTTTGCAATTCTTTCTTTTATATCTGCCATGGTTTTTCTCCCTCAACAATCGCATCCACCAATACTCCCGGCACCGCATAATATTCCGGGCTTTCTCCGCCGACTTCCATTAATTTTTCTGTCGCCAGAATTGTGTGCTCCGCCGCGCCGGCCATCACATAATTAAAATTTTTTGTCGCCTTGGCACACATGAAATTTCCAAATCGGTCTGCCACGGAAGCGCGAATAAACGCATAATCCGCCTTTAACGGCCGCTCCATAAGGTATTTTCTGCCATCAATCACCATCGTTATTTTTTCGCGGCCGCACTCATCGGTTTCAGACTCCATCAATGTTCCAACGCCTGTCGGTGTCAAAACGCCGCCAAGACCATAAGCGCCGGCACGGATTTTTTCAGCCAAAGTCCCCTGCGGCACAAGGGTATATGTTAAAATTCCTTCCGCCACCTGCTCATTAATCTTAGGGTTTACTCCTGTGTGGGACACGATCAAATGGTCTACCATATGATGTTCCAATAGTTTTCCAACGCCTCTGGCTGTTTTTCCGGCAGCCGGGCCGGCCGGCTGACCTGCATCCAATCCGCCGTCATTGGCTATCACCGTCAAATGTTTAACCCCTTTTTTAACAAGCGCATCCATGAGTATTTCCGGTGAACCTGTTCCAAGAAAACCGCCGACCATAATTGTCATTCCATCCCTGACGCCGGCCACAGCTTCTTCTGCCGAAATCACTTTATCTATCATATAATCACCTTTTCTATGTACTTTCAGGGCTATTGAACCTTTCTTACAAGCCCAAGAATTTTTCTTGCCTCTTCCGGGGTTGCCGTCTCATATCCGGCTTCCTCAATCAATCGTTTTGCTCTAGAAACCAACTGGGCGTTATTTTCAGCCAAAACGCCCTTGCTGTAGTATACATTATCCTCCAGGCCGACACGCAGATGGCCGCCCATGGCGATTGTCGCCATCATAATCGGCACATGGCCCCGGCCGATTCCGGCTGCCGCCCAGGTACTTCCCTCCGGGATGCGGCTTTTTAACATTATCAAATCCTCTACGGTTGCCTTCACGCCGCCGGCCGCTCCCAAAATCAATTGGAAATGGCATGGCGCTTTTAAAATACCGGTTTTCACATAATGCTCTGCCGTATATATCATCCCTGCATCAAAAATCTCTATTTCCGGCTTAATGTCCAGCCGCTGGGCCTCTTTCCCCAATGTTTCCAAAAATCTCGGATGATTTTCCAGAATTGTCCGATTCTGCCAGTTCATAGTTCCGCAATCATAGGAACAAATTTCCGGAAGCAGTTCCCTTATCGGCTTAATTCGAGCCTCATCGTCTTCTTCCGTACTTCCGGAACCTAAAGTTCCGCCGGAACTTGTAATATTAATGCAAATATCGCAATCCTTTTTTGCCCGAATCAAATCAATCGTTTCTTTATAACGCTCAAAATCTGTACACGGCGTCCCATCGTCATTGCGCACATGGATGTGGGCCACGGCCGCTCCGGCCTTCCAGCACTCATAAACATCTTCCGCTATTTCCTCCGGCGTCACAGGCAATGCCGGATTATCCTGCCGTGTCGGCCATGCCCCTGTAACTGCCGCCGTTATAATACGTTTATTTTTTAAATCACTCATATCTTCTTCTCCATATTTATCTCTATATAGATATCAGGCCCCTCGCACAGGGCCTGATATCCGGTTCTATATGAACAAAGGAGGGTTCCATTACTCTTTATTCATCGCAAAGCTCATGAACTTTCTCAATCTGAAGCAGCGACTGCTTTTTAAACATCCCCAAATCATTCATAATAGTCACTATTTTAAAACCTTCTTTTATACGGCGGGCCGCATCCTCCGGCGTTGATGTCACAATTCCCGGAATAACCCCGGCATCTTCACATGTCCTGCGGATTTTGTCGATTGCCTCCGCAACCTCCGGATGCTTCAGGTCGTTTGGATGTCCCATATCCAGAGAAAGGTCCCCGGTGCCGATAAATACGCAGTCCACTCCGGGAGTCCCGGCAATCTTATCAATATTTTCCAGTCCTTCCACCGTTTCGCACTGACATATGGTAAATAAGGCGTCATTGGCTTCCGACAGATAATTTTCATAGGCTCCCCAGCGCGGCCCGCGGCCCGCATTCATTCCCCGGAGCCCCAAAGGCGGAAACTTCACAGCATCCATAATATACCTTGCATCACTCCCGTTTCCTACCATCGGCACCATGATGCCATGGGCGCCGACATCGAGAATCCGCCGCATCAGCTTAGTTTCCATAGTATATACCCGCGGGATAGATACCATACCGTAGGTCTCCCCGGCCCGAATCATATCCACCATTGTTTCCAGTCCCAATGGGGAATGTTCCATGTCAAGAATCGCGAAGTCCATGCCATTCATTGCCAGAATCTCCACATTTGTCGGATTACAGGAGGCCACAAAAGCCCCGATGACATAGCCCTTTTCATTTATCTTTTCTCTCAGATAATTTCGCATTTTCATAACTGACAAACACCTGCACCTTATTCCTCATCTTCCGGTCTTTTGATGATTTTGCGGACAATTTCACCCTGTTTGTACTCCGGTCTTACCGGTGTGAACACATCGAGATTAACAACGGTTTCATCGGAAGTTGCAACGATGTAATGTTCAGACATTGGCGGAATCGCCATGATTGTTCCAGGGGTCATATGATATGGATAGCCGTCAACATAGAAATCACATTCACCCTGCAGAATATAGGCAATCTGCTCATAAATATGTTTATGCGGGCCAGGGGTATGTCCTTTTTCGATTTCTGCAATCTGAATTGTACATCCGGAAGGATTAAAACATTTTTTACGCATTTTCTCCCGAATCGGTTCCCAATCAAGTTCATCCCAATTAATAATATTTACTGCCATAATAAATTCCTCCTAAAATTTTATATAAATATTTTTTTAAATTCCTAACAACATTGACGGTGTTTCTTTGCCCATCAGATTAATTTCTTCCTCTGTAACGCCGAATTCATCCACAAGCTTGCAGATAAACTGATACATTCCTTCCACCGGCGCCACATTTACCTTCTGTCCCAAATCGGAGTCAAGCACAATTTTCTCCTTTGGCACTGCTTTCAGAATTTCGCCGATGACCTCATCCGGGCAGGTGCCTGATTTGGCGATTGAACTGAATACCGCCGCATTAAGCTCAATATAGGCTCCCATATCCGCCCATTTTGTCATCTGCTCATATGTAGCATTCACAAGAAAATGAGGATGGTTCACGCAAATTTTTGCAACGCCCAGTTCCACAGCTTTTGTAACGACGGCGTCCACTTCCGCAGCCCGCCCATGACCTGTGCATAAAATAATATCCGGCCGTTTGGCAATATACTCAATAACTTTTACACAATCCGGATTAAGATTTCCTTCTTCATCCAGATAAATGGAACCGTTATCCACAATCTGCATATTTCCGCTTCCGACAAAATGGCCTCCCGAGTGTCCAACCACGTGATTTCTCGCTGAAACCGTAGGCATGTACACAGTCTTTGCGCCCAACTGATATGCCGCGTCTACAGCGTGCAGATTAAACATGCCGACAGACTGATTCAGGGCAATTCCGCCAAAAACCTGACATCCGTTTTTCGCAAGATGCTGCGTAACCATTTTTGTTCCCATCATTGTAGGAAAATAATGGTCTTTTACAAGAAATGCTTTATAACCTGCTTCCTCTGCCTGAAAAAGCATTTCAGCAGCATCCACTTTCCGAACGGCAATCGACGGTCCTGCATGGACATGCATGTCCACAAACCCCTTTAAAATTTCTCTTGAAACTGACATTTAAATAATCACTCCTATCACTTATATATTTTGTTAAATACCCATAAGGTTTGGTATAAACATTACAATCTGAGGGAAATAGGCCAGTATCAGCGTCACCACTAAGGCTACGGCCGCAAACGGCGCTATCGACTTACTCAATCTTCCCAACGGTATCTTCGATATATTGCTCGTCACAAACAGAAGCATACCAACCGGCGGCGTAATCAATCCAATCGTAGACATCAGACAGAAGATAATTCCAAAATGAATCGGGTCAAATCCAACAGCCATAGCTAAAGGTGCAAACACCGGCACAAAAATGTACATTGCGGAAAAGCCTTCCATAACACAGCCGATGACGATCAGCGCAAGAATAATCAGCAGCATGACGATATACTTATTCGTTGTCAAAGATAAAATACTGGTTGTAATTAAGGACGGAATATTATCCATTGCCAGGGTCCATCCCATGATATTTCCAAAAGCCACGATCAGCATGATTCCCGCTGTAGATACCCCCGTCTTTAATAAAATGCCAGGCAGCGCTTTAAAATCAAAGGTCCGATAGATTAAAGAGGCCACGATTGCAGCCACAACAGCGACAGCGCCGCTTTCTGTTGGTGTAAACAGGCCGCCCATAATACCGCCAATAATAACCACCGGAACAATCAGAGCCGGCAGCGCTTTAATTAAAGCCTTTATGAAGGCTTTCGGGTCAAACCTTTCTTTGGATTTCTTATAGCCGCGTTTTTTTGTATAGTACAAAATGACACATATATAGCCGATACCAAGCAGGATGCCCGGAGCAATTCCGGCTACAAACATTTTCTGAACCGATACGCCTGTGAGCACGCCGTAAATAATAAACGTTACACTCGGAGGAATAATCGGGCCCAAAACGCCGGAAGCCGCAATTAATGAACCTGTAAAATCATCATCATAACCATCCTTTGCCATTTCTTTAATAAGAATCGCGCACAGGATTGCCGTAACCGCATTGGCCGAACCAAGGATTGCTGCCAGAACCATTGCCAGAATAACACAGCAGTAAGCCATGCCTCCCCGAATCCATCCCAAACCTTCCCTCGCCAGATCAAGCAGCCGCTTTGTGATACCGCCGCTGTTCATCAGCTCTCCGGCCAGAATAAAAAACGGAATACACATCAGGGAAAAGGTATTGACACCGGTAAATAATCTTTGCGTAATTATTGAAAAATAGGTTGGCGAATTAATCGCAACAAGATGGGCCAGTCCTCCCAGGCCAAGGACAAATGCCATCGGCAAACCAATCAATAATGTACCCACAAACACAAGAATAACTAAAGTCATTTGTCCTCACCTTCTCCCTTTTCGGCTGCAGCCTTCAAAACCTGTTCAATCGCAAACAAAACTATCAACAAAAATCCAATAGGAATACTGATATATACAATACTCATGTTCATTTTCAAGCCCGGGCTCTGCATTTTTGCAACCATCGGTGAAAATGTATAGCCAAATCCTTTAACCGCAAGATACGCGCTGACAGCCCCAATAATCGCATTGTCGACAATCTTAATCGCCTTGCCTATCATCGGCCTGCCCTTGGCCACATGGGATATGAGCAAATCAAAAGATGCCATGCCGCCAATTTTATAAGCGGCAGCCCCGCCAATGAAAGTCATTCCCACCAGTAAAAAACGGGTAAGTTCTTCGGCCCAGACAAAGGATTGTCCCAAAACATATCTTCGTATGACTTCAATAAAAGTAACCAGCGTCATTATCGCCAAAGCAATGGCAAGAATAATTTCTATCAGCTTCACGAGGAAATCCATTATCTTCGAATACTGTTTAATAAAAATTTCCATAAAGTTACACCCTCACCCTTTACTCGATGCCTTCCACCATCTCAACAAATGCCTTGATGAGCGGATCCTGATTCTTATATTGTTCAACCACATCTGAAACCGCAGCCTTAAATTCAGTCACATCTTCAATTTTATTCACCTCAACGCCGGCATTTTCCATAGCTTCATAGCCTTTTGCTTCTGCATCTTTAAGATATTTATCAAATACATAATCATAGCCTTTTGTGAAGCCTTCCTCCAATTCCTGCTGAACCTCAGGACTCAGAGAATTAAACCAATCCGCATTGCACACAATGACTGTTTCAAACGGATATAACCCAATTTCAGTAAAATACTTTAATACTTCATAATGTTTTTCTGAATAAATCGATGTGATATTGATTTCTTCACCGTCAATAATCTTATTCTGAAGACCGGTATAAATCTCACCGTAATTCATTGTCGATGGATTTGCTCCCATCGCAGTAAAGGAGTCAATCAGCGAGTCTGTCGGAACAACACGCATTTTAAGCCCCTTCATATCTTCTACGCTCGTAATCGGATGGGTATTATTTGCCAGGTGGCGCATGCCTGAATCATAAGAAGCCAAAACCTTTACTCCCAAGTCCTCTTCAATTTTGTCAAAAATTGCCTGAGCCTCTTCCGACTTCATCGCCTCTCTCTCAATGTCATAATCACTGATTAAAAATGGAATCGTAAAAGCGTCCATCAAATTGGTATAGGTTGAAAGTGTTGAAGCCCCCAGGCCGCCCATCTGAAGCGTCCCGCTCATAACCTGCTGCAGTATAGCGTCATCATCGCCAAGCTGCCGCGCTCCATAATATTCAAATGCCACATTACTGTCCGCAGCTTCAATATCCGCTATAACATCGATTACAGCCGCATAACTCGGCAATGTATCCTGTCCGCCCGTAGCCATCTTAATAGCCACTTTACCACCGGCTTCATCGCCTGAAGCAGCGTCTGAAACCGCCGCAGTTGTTTCAGACCCGGTATCCGGCGTCGATGCTGTTTTTCCACCGCCGCATGCCGTCAACCCCACTGCCAATACTGCTGCAAGTGCAATACTCATAATTCCTTTTTTCATCCTTATTTTCCCCTTTCTCTTATTGTTCTCTCATTAGTAAAACATATTTTTTCGGATATCCTTCTCCCGTCATTTTTTCGGGAACGTTCCCATTTTTTAGCAAAAAAAATGTTCCTTTCAAATTTTATCCGGCCGGTTAAGAAGCGAGCTCCTTTTTCCATTTTTGCTCCTCCTTAACCGGTTAAATCATTTGCTGTGCCTTGGATTGTATACCTTTGTCGCTGAAAAATAAACTTTCTGCCGCGGTTCATCCGAATTTTCAATCCTTTTGATTAAAAACTCTGCCGCCTTTTGCCCCATGGCCTCCAAATCCGGCCCTGCATAGGCAATTCTTTCCTTCTCATAGAGTTCCGGGACACATTCGCAGCATGCCAGATCATACTCTTTTAATAAGTGCTTTCCTATTGTCCGCCCATAGCGGATAATACCTATCCCCATCAAAAAATTATTTGAACAAATCCCTGTAACACCTGAAATTGAAAAAATCTTCTCTGCCAGTTTATACCCGGATTTCACATCCAGTTTCCCCCTGAAAATAAGCGATTCGTCTACCGGAATACCATGATCCTCAAGAGCTGTCCGGTATCCCTTCTCCCGCTTTCTGTTAACTGTAGAACTTTGCAAATTTCCGGATACATGCACGATTTTGCGATGCCCATTGTCAATCAAATGCTTTGTTGCCAGATATCCCGATTCAAAATCATCTCCGATGACTTCATCCAACTGCATCCTTCGAATATCTCTGTTAATCAAAACGGTTGGGCAGGTCACATCCTTAAGGACATCTTCCAGTTGTTCTGTGTTAAAAGCTGTCATCGGTATTAATCCTGCAAATTTGAAGTTTTTTGCCATGGATATGAATTTTTTTTCATTTTCAACGTTATACATGCTGTTATATACCACGGGCATATATCCTTTGGCCGATAAAACCTTCTCCACTCCCACAACAGTTCTTGCAAAATAATCGCTTTGAATATCTCCCACGATGATAAGCACCAACGGCAATGACCCTGTAATCATGCTCCGGGCTACAACATTCGGTTTATAGTTCATCTTATGAACATACTCCAATACCCTGTCCCGTGTCTCCTGTTTAACATTCGGATCATTATTAATTACTCTGGAAATCGTTGATTTTGATATGCCTGACGCTGCTTCCAAATCCTTAAGCGTTACCATATTTTCCGGCAGCCCTCCTTTCTCTCCATCCTTTTTGGGAACGTTTTCATCTGATGTCATTATCATAGTCTTCCTTATCCAAAAAGTCAATAACTTTTATTAATTTTTTTGATTTTTAGTAATTCTCTACAATGGTTTCCCGAATTTTGATACCGCTGGCCACGTTATTTTTGTGCATTTTGGTAACGTTCCCAATCCATGACCTATTCTTTTTCTTTCCATCTTCTATCAAAATATCCTGCAAAAAAGGAAAAACCCGGAGTTCTCACTCCAAAGGTTTTCCCTTTTCCTATTCGACTTCTTATTTGCCCGAAATATTTACTTTCCCGATACCGGTATATATGGAACAATCTTGTTTGCCAGCTCCGAAGCTGTCATTGTCTGAAGCCATACTTTGCCCGGTCCCTCAAGCACTGTCAGGAACAGCCCCTCGCCGCCAAAAAGAATATTCTTAAAGCCTTTCACCGTTTCAATTGAATATCTGACGCTTTCCTCAAAATAGGCGACATTTCCCGAATCAATCTTTAATCTCTGGCCCGGCGCCAAATCGTATTCACACACCGTGCCATCCAACTCAAGAAAAGCCACGCCGCTTCCTGATAACTGCTGAAGAATAAAGCCTTCGCCGCCGAACATACCGCTGGACAGTTTTTTAGTGAGTACCGCATTCAGCTCCACACTGTGCTGGGCGCAGAGGAAAGCCCCCTTCTGCGCAATGTATCCTTTTCCCGGAGAGATTTCCAGTGTATGTATTTCTCCCGGCATGGATGCCGCCATCGTAATCTCCTGATTATCCTGCATCGCTGTGTATGTCGCCATAAACAGCGAATCGCCGGAAAACATACGGCCAAATCCTTTCATCAAGCCCCCATGGGTATTTGTTTCCATGGAAAATCCATCGGTCATCCAGCTCATGCCGCCCGACTGGGTATAAATACTTTCTCCCCGGTTCATCCGAAGGGATACTGCCGGAAACGGCTTTCCAAACACTTTATACTGCATAAAAAATCCTCCTCCAAATTCCTTTTTCTCTAGTATGCCATGCTGGCACCCCGTATGTCAAATGCTTCGCATGGGCGGGCTTCGTCAGGCTTCGCCCGTTAAGGTATGCCATGCTGGCACCCCGTATGTCAAATGCTTCGCATGGGCGGGTTTCGTCAAGCCAGAAATGTATACCAATATCCGAAGTCGCTCGGCCCCTCGCTGCCCTCCCGAATCGGCTTAAATTCCCGAAAGCCGAACATATTTACCATAAAAGCTTCTCTGGAATGTTGGGTGCCCGGAACTCCAAGAATATATGCTCCCCGGTTTTCTTTTTCAGGCTTGACCCGGGCCAGAATAAGATGGCGGTAGCTATAATACCCGTGCAGAAGAAAACTGTTGCTCCCATAGGACCAGCAGTCAATCGGCATCCTTCCGATATCCTGGGGCTCAAGCCGAACACAGACATCCACCGAATCATCCTCAAAAGGATACATTTCGGGACACTGTTCAATAATCTTTCCAAAATTTCGCCGCCGTTCATTGGTTTCCATAGTTACAAGGCGGCCGTTCTCTTTCTCCGCTTCTTCCTCATTCCCCGCGACTGTTTCCGCTTCTATCACTGTCTCGTCTTCTATCACTGTCTCGTCAGCTTCCGACGGCATCTCAGTTTCTTTCTCTGCCCCCGGCTCCGACGGCATCTCGATTTTTGCCTCCGGCTTTGGGTCCTCCGGCATCCCGGCTTCCTTCTCCATTTCCGGCTCCTCCGGGGCTGCCGGTTCAAAGCTTTCTTCTGCTGCCTCAGGCTCTTCCGGCACTGCGGCGGCTCCGTCCGGCTTTTTCTCCGTCTCCGCGACTGGCGTCGTATCCGGCACATCCTGTTCAGAAGTTATCGGCTTTGACGGCGTCTCTTCCATTATCGGCTGATTATCATCCCACCGGGTAACAAAACGGTGAATATCCAAATCTCCATGGTCCCACCGGGTTCCATAAAATTTTTCCCCTTCACCCAGTATGATCATGCCGGACATCTGTGCCAACCGATAGCCGGAACCTGCAATATTCATTGTATCTGTTCTGAAATTCCAGTCGCTGCCATGATTTTTTATCTGCACATCCCCGATGTAAACGCCCCGCAGTTCCTGCCCAAATCGAATAAACATATATACCTGGCAGCGTTCCAAACCGGTATAGACATTCTTCAGCGACAGCCCTATCCGGCACTGCCCATTCCGGCTTTCCACTTTCACAAAGCCGGCATTCATGGTCTTTAAGCCATTCTCATAGAGATACATATAGGAAACAAAACGACTATAATCCGACATAGAAAAATCCTCCTTTTTGACTATCCTATGCAGGTGTCCGGAGGAATATTTCTAATATCAATCCTTTATTTTTTTATTCAGAACATTTGCCAGCTCCGCAAACTGCTCTAAAGTCAGCGCTTCGCCCCGCACCGTTTCCGGCAATCCGACTTCCCGGATAGCCTCCGCTATGTCCTCTTTCGATGCTGAAATTAAATTCGAATTTTTCAAACCGTTCTGCAGCGTCTTTCTCCGCTGGTTAAATGATGACCGAATGATATCAAAAAGGAGCCTTTCGTTATCCACAGCTGCTACAGGTGCGGCATGCCGGGTCAAACGAATAACCGCCGAATCCACATTCGGCCTTGGAATAAAACAATTTGCCGGGACATTTGCCACCAGATACGGCTCGGCATAATACTGTACTGCCAGAGAAAGCGCGCCGTAATCCTTGCTTCCCGGGCCGACCTTCATCCGGGCCGCCACCTCCTTCTGAATCATCACCGTAATATTATCTATCGGCACGTGGCTCTCAAAAAGTCCCATAATAATCGGCGTTGTAATATAATAGGGCAGGTTGGCGACAACCTTAATCGGCTTTCCGCCGTTCTTTTCCAGGGCCAGAGCCCGAATATCCACTTTTAAAATATCTTCATTAATCACCGTCACATTATCATATTCCGATAATGTCTCCTTCAAAATCGGTATCAGCTTTCTGTCAATCTCAACGGCCGCCACTTCCCGGGCGGCTTCAGCCAGATACTGGGTCAGCGTCCCGATTCCCGGGCCAATCTCCAGAACAAAGTCATCCTTTGTAACCCCGGCCCCATTGATAATCTTGGAAATCACATGCTCGTCAATCAAAAAATTCTGTCCGAATTTCTTCTGAAAATTAAACTGATACTTTTTTATTGTCTCTATCGTTTTCTGCGGATTTGATAACTTTTCCATGCACAACTCCTCTTGATTTTTCCCGTATTTCTTAACAGTTTATCGTCCCCGGGGACAAATGTCAATTTCTGCATCGCGATTTTGTCTGCTATGTAAAAAGCGTCTGACTTCCATAATCTTATCCGGGCCTTCATCATCAATTACAACATAGTAAACTATAAAATTTTTTACATATATACGATAATATGGATACTTCTTTTTCTTCCAGTTCCTCATAAAACAATGGTAAATACCGCAAAACATACTTTGTATCAGCCATTTATCCTCCTTCTGAGTCCCCCAAAAACTTCTTCATGCGTATAACGCCTGCTGTCATTCTCTGCTGCAAATTCCGCTTCATCCAAGGCTGCCTCTGCACTGTCAATCAGTTTGGAATATGCTTCAATACTTAATACTACCATTGCGCCATACCCATTTTTAGTCAAATATACCGGTTCACCCGCATTTACAATTTTCTCAATATCCGGAAATTTATTTCTCAAATCAGAAACTGGTTTAATTTGTATCATCGTGCCACTCCTTATCTTAATTTTATCATAATTTTATCACTAATTATAGTATATCCAAAATTCCTCCGTTCCACAAGCAATATTTCAAGATTTTTGAATGAGACTGTGATATACTGTAGATAATTATACCCCTTCGGATATCCCGTATGTCAGGTGCTTCGCAGGGACACGCTTCGTCATGCTTCGCGTAATAAAGTAAAATTTTAGAGAAATTTTTCAAACCTTTCGGTAGAAATACACCTTGGAGATTTTTTATGATTGCACTGTTTTTATCACCATTTTATATTATAGGAAATATTTACATATGCGTCCGAACCCTTCAGTGGTTTTCCGCATGTTCAGAGCATACGAACCGATTTGGCTTTCGTTTATTTTTTATAGTCCTCTATGGACTTTTAGCCCTGTCTATCGGACTGGCTTTTATCCTTCCCCATTCAAATATCCAGAGAATTTTCTCATGCATCGGCTCTTATTGGCTTGGAATTCTTTTATACACCATCCTTGTCCTGGGCGCCGTGGAAATTATCCGGGGAATTCTGTATTTTACCCACATTGTTCCAACGGAAATTCTTGCCGCCGGAAAGACCTTCGTCATTACAGGCTTTCTCTGCATTATCGTCATTGCCTTTTTCTGCATATGGGGCGTTGTCAGCGCTGTCCATGTCCGCAGCACAAGCTATGAGATTACTATTGAGAAGGACGGCGGCAAACTGGAGGAATTAAACATCGCCCTTGCTGCAGACCTCCATCTCGGCTATACTGTCGGCCCGAAAATGATGCGCCAGATGGTTGAGAAAATTAATGCCCAAAACCCGGATATTGTTTTGATTGCCGGAGATATCTTTGATAACGATTATGACGCTATGAGAAAACCGGAAGAATTAATCCAAATATTATCTCAAATTCACAGCAAATACGGCACCTATGCCGTCTACGGAAATCATGACACGGATGAAAAGATTCTCGCCGGTTTTACTTTTCCTTCAAAAAAGAAAAAGGAAAGCGACCCCCGAATGGATGACTTTCTCAAGCAGGCCGGTATCCAATTAATTACCGAAGAAACGCTTCTTATTGATGACTCCTTTTATCTTGTCGGCCGTGCAGATGAAGAACGTCCCGGCCGGGGTGTCGATGTACGGAAAACACCGCAGGAAATTATGAATAGCCTGGACGATTCCAAACCGGTGATTGTTATGGAGCATGAGCCGAAATTCCTGCAGGAAATCGCCGATGCCGGAATCGATTTGCACTTGTGCGGACATACCCATGATGGGCAGACCTTCCCAACAAATTTCCTTTGCAGACTTATTTGGGAAAATCCGGCCGGATACCTAAAGAAGGACGGGATGCAGAGCATCGTCACCTCCGGCGTTGGCCTTTTCGGGCCAAATATGCGTGTTGGGACAAAAAGTGAAGTGGTAAATATCAAAGTTCATTTTCGATAGGTATGATTTCCAAAAATTCAAGGCAAAAATTCTTTATTTTCCCTTATTATTGCTTTTTCAAGATAAGTATGTTATATTAAAGCTAGAAAAAGGAGCAACCGCCCACAAAGTGGTTAGCTCCCCAGTTGGTTTTCAAGCCTGCCTAGACCGCTAAGTACAAGGCAGGCTTGTTTATTTTCGCTTGTTATTCCTACCAATAAAAAGCACATCAATCACAATGCTTCGACAAAAAGTGCTGCAGACAGCTCTATTTCACCATCAAACAGCACCTTTTCTTCAGGTATATTTAATTACCCAGGTATTCCTCCAGGCAGACTCCCTGGCGATATATTTCTTCCGCAGTCTCTTTACCCACATATCTATAATGCCACGGTTCATAGGCAATTCCGGTAATCTCTGCCTTATCCTCGGGATACCGGAGGATAAAGCCGTATTTATAACTGTTCTCCATCAGCCACTGCCAGACATCCGCGGCGCCCCGGCTTCCATTGTCATTCATGCTGATATCGACTGCCAAACCCATCTGATGTTCGCTGGTTCCCGGCACCGCCACCCACTGTTCCGCCATTTTTCTGGCTTCCGCCTCCGAATAGCCCTGGGAAATGTAATTCTCAACTTCCTGGTCCATCAGGGACTGCTGAACTTCATTGGTTCTATACCCGGCATTGACATAGGGTTCAAGCCCCTCCGCCCGGGCATCATCAAACATTTCCTGCAAATCCGAATATATCCGGCTGTCCACTGACTCACCATTCCACAATTCCGTTAATTCCGGCGCATACCCTTCAGGAATCGGATTCCACCGATTCACAAGAAGGAGTTTCCACTCGCTTCCGCTCCCCTGGGCGACTGTCCCAATCCCCGAAGCCTGGGCCGACGTCGTCCAATTATCCACAACAAGTTTCACTCCTCCGATAAGCATCAGAGCAGATATAACCAGCAAAAAAAATGTTCCGAATGCCGCCCTGCGCCGTCTTCTATTCTTTCGTTTCATAACGTTCGACCTCCCTTTCAACACTGATTGTATTTGAAAGGGAGGCCCGACACTTTAACTTTCAATTATTTAATTCCTAAGAATCTATTAATCCTGATAAGCTACTCCGACATCCGATACATATTCTTTCCATTTTCCCATGTTATGGCTTCCACCTCATCAGCCGAAATCCCCTTTAAGGCAGAAATTGCTTCTATAACATACGGCAGATTCAGAGAGCTGTTGCGTTTACCCCGATTTGGCGCCGGCGTCAGATAGGGACAGTCGGTCTCAAGGACAATTCTGTCCATCGGCGCATATTGAACGACTTCTTTTAAAACTCTGGCATTTTTATAGGTCACAACGCCGCCGATTCCAAGGTAAAAGCCTTTATTCAGATAATTGCGCGCCATTTCCACAGAATAGGAATAACAATGGATGACACCGCCGATGTCTTCGCATTTCAGCCCGTTCATCATATCCCATGTATCCTTTGCTGCCTCTCTGGAATGAATCACCACCGGAAGCCCTGTTTTCCGGGCCAGTTCCATCTGCTGTTCAAACCAGTATTGCTGTTTTTTGCGCTGTTCCGGTTCCTTTTCCCAGTAATAATCCAGCCCAATCTCGCCAACAGCGACTATTTTTCCCTTTTCCTCGACAGATTCCTCCACCAGCCCGGCCAGCCACTGGAAACTCCGCTCATCCAGACAGTCCACATCACTTGGATGAACTCCCGCCGCCGCATAAATAAAATCATACTGCTTTGCCAAAGCCACCGCCTTCCGGGTGGAATCGATGTCCGCACCGATATCGACGACACGCCCGATTCCCGCATCCCGAAGCTGCTTTAACAGTTCTTCTCTGTCATCATCAAACTTTCTGTCATCATAATGTGCATGTGTATCAAAAATCATAATAGACCTCCTATTTATATTTCAAACTTTTCAAAAAATATCTTCGTAATATTCGATATATATCTGTCATCCCGCTTAACCAACATTAACTGGGTCTTCAGGCCCTCCTCATTTAAATCCCAGATTTGAATCTGAGGAATATCTTCTGCAAAGGATTTCGGCAGCAGAGCTACCCCCATTCCGGCCCGAACCATCTGAATACTCGTCCAGGCATTATCCACCATGCAGGCCAGATGGATTGACAGCCCTTTGTCCCCAAATGTCCGGCGAATCGGCCCTTCCCAGCGGCGATATAAAATAAGCGGGCATTTGGCTACCACATCCAGCTCCGGGTTTTCCGGCAGACTTCCCGGCAGCCCGGCGGCGACAAAATATTCTTCCTGATATTTATGACAGATAAAACCATCCTGCGGAAACGGCGCCCGCACCAAAGCCAAATCTATCTGATTTGTTTTCAGCCCATCCAAAAGCTGATAAGTATTTCCTTCATAAATCTGGAAATTCACTTCGGGATATAATGCCCGAAACGCCATCAGCTTCCGTGCCACATGGCCGGTGACTGAGGAGGAGACCATTCCCATACGCAGCGTTCCCCGAAGGCCATTGCCCAGACTGTCAATCTCCATTTTTGCCGCAGAAGCCATATCCAATATGGTATTCGCCCGCTCATACATTAATTTTCCCGCATCTGTCAGCGTAATGCTGCGAAGCCCCCGCTCAAAAAGAGTGACTCCCAGCTCTGCTTCCAGAGATTTCATTTGATTACTTAAGGGCGGCTGCGAAATATGCAGTTTTTTTGCCGCAGCCGAAATACTTCCCTCATCCACAATCGCAGTAAAATAACTTAACTGCCTTAAGTCCATCACAACACCGCCTCATATATCTTTTTGATATGGATTATATACTTTTTTAATACTTTTCATATATATTTATTTATGATATGATACCAATAGTTTCAGGGAAAATCAAGCATTTCCCAAAATATCATGGAAATACTATATCTTTGAGGAGGAATCAAATTTATGAACGAACTATTAAATCTCTTCATGGCCTTCTTCCGAATCGGCGCTTTCACTTTCGGCGGCGGCTACGCGATGCTGCCGATGCTTCAAAAAGAGGTCGTTGAAAAATACCATTGGGCCACAGAAGATGAAATCATGGACTATTTTGCCATCGGCCAGTGTACGCCGGGCATTATCGCCGTCAATACAGCCACCTTTGTCGGCTACAAAACAAAAGGCATTGCCGGCGGCATTGCAGCCACTCTCGGCGTTATCTGCCCGTCGATAATTATCATCACACTCATTGCCGCCTTCTTAAAAAATTTTGCCGATCTGGCTGTCGTTAAATACGCCTTCAACGGCATCCGGGCCTGTGTCTGTGTCCTGATTTTCAACGCGGTTTCCAAGCTGGCAAAAAAATCTGTGATTGATAAGATCTGCCTCGGCATTTGTATTGTTGTTTTACTTTTATCCCTGTTTTCTCCACTGTCTCCGGCGCTTATCGTTATTCTGGCCGGCGTGGCCGGCGTTCTCCTCAAACGCACAGGTATCGCAGGAGGTGAAAAGAAATGAGCGGATTATTACGTTTAGCATTTGAATTTTTTAAAACCGGGCTTTTTGCTGTCGGCGGCGGTCTGGCGACCCTCCCGTTCCTCTATGCCATGGGAAATGCCACCGGATGGTTTAATGCGCAGGATGTGGCAAATATGATTGCCATTTCTGAGTCCACCCCGGGACCTATGGGCGTCAACATGGCAACCTATGTGGGATTTACTTCCTTCGGACTTCCGGGGGCTGTCCTCGGACCGCTGGCCCTTGTATTTCCTTCCCTTGTCATCATCATTCTTATATCAAAGATTTTAAATAAATTTAAAGAATCCAAACTGGTTCAGGATGTTTTTTATGGTCTCCGCCCCGCATCCACCGGATTAATTATCGCCGCCGGACTCGGTGTCGCCAAGATTGCTCTTCTCCGCCTGGACCAGTATGAAATCACAAAAAATATCGCTGACCTGCTGAACTACAAATCCATTGTTCTTGCTTTGGTTATCTACCTTGTCATGAAGAAAAAAGATTTCCATCCGATTCTCATGGTCGTTGCCTCAGCAGTCATCGGAATTATCTTCAAGTTCTAAAGGTCAAAATAGTGCATTCGCGAAATCTAAACACGATTTCCCTGAATGCACTATTTTTTTATATATCTCTCCGGCAGGTTTTCTCTTCTTTTTCGACCTTCTTCGAATAAAAATGCTGTCTGCAACCTCTTTTACCCCCTTTACTTCTCGAACACCGTCGATGAATAATGATTGATAAAGTCTCCCCTATATCTTAAAATAAACTTATCTTCTATAGCGGCTTCGGTTCCGCTGACACTCAATTTCTTATTTTTTACATATCTTTTCAATATATCTTTTCTTTGCGGTTCCTCGCAAACATTTTTCATCCCATTGTTACAGCCATGTATAGCATCCGATAAAATACTACAAAAATACCATTAACCTAGTCGGATTAAAGTAAATTAACTTGGGAAGAAAAAATAGCGCACACGATAAAAGAAGGCCATCTCACAGCCCTTCTCAGGCTCCTCGAGATGACCTTTTTCTTTAATTCAACAATTTATCTGCAGATTTCCGCACCTTTCTGTTTCTGCCTGTCAGCAGATTTCCGCGCCCGACGGCATATCCTTTTCAGGAATCATCAGGGACAGGTTTCCATCTGCATCTTCCGCGCAGAGCAGCATACCTTCAGACATAACTCCGGCCAGTTTTGCCGGTTTCAGATTGGTGACCACCATAACCTTCTTGCCAACCATTTCTTCCGGTGTATAATGGGCTTTGATGCCGGATACGATCTGGCGCACCTGGCTGCCAATCTTCACCTGAGAGCAAAGCAGTTTTTTCGATTTTTTCACCGCTTCGCAGGCAATGATCTCGCCCACCTGGAACTGGAGTTTTGCAAAATCATCATAGGTAATTTCCGGTTTTGCTTCGATATCGATACCGGCTTCCATTGCGGCTGCCTTCGCAGCTTCGGCTTCTTTGGCCGCCTTGTCCGCTTCCAGTTTTTCCATGAACTCTTTCATATCGATACGGGCAAAAAGAATCTCTGCCTTCTTTGTCACATGGGTTCCCTGCTCCATCCGGCCAAATGTATCCAGCTCAAGGAAATCTCTCTGCTGTGTACCAATCTGGTCGAGAATCTTCTTCGAGGTTGTCGGCAGGAAAGCCTCAAGGCAGACAGCGCCGATTCGAATACCTTCAAACAGATTGTAAAGCACTGTAGCCAGACGGTCCTTCTTTGCCTCATCCTTTGCCAGATTCCAAGGCTCCGTTTCATCAATATATTTATTGCAGCGGCGGAACAGGGTAAAGATTTCTGTAATCGCATCCGCAACGCGCAGTTTGTCCATCTTTGCCGCAACTTTTCCAGGCGTTTCCAGGGCAACCCGCTTCAAGTCTTCATCCACAGGCTCGTCAACGCCAGGATTTGTCACCAGGCCGCCGAAATATTTATTTGTCATGGAAATAGTACGATTTACCAGGTTTCCAAGAATATTCGCCAAATCGGAGTTCATACGCTCAACCATCAGTTCCCATGTGATGGAACCATCATTATCAAACGGCATCTCATGAAGAACGAAATAACGCACGGCATCCACGCCAAAGTAGTCAACCAAATCATCGGCATAAATAACGTTTCCTTTGGATTTGCTCATCTTGCCTTCGCCGACAAGCAGCCATGGATGGCCAAACACCTGCTTCGGCAGCGGAATATCCAGCGCCATCAGCATAATCGGCCAATAAATTGTATGGAAACGAATAATATCTTTGCCAATCAAATGCAAATCGGCCGGCCAGTATTTTTCCACCATCGGATCGCTGTTTCCGTCCAAATCAAAACCAAGCCCGGTGATGTAATTGCTGAGCGCGTCAATCCATACATAAATGACATGTTTCGGATCAAAGGTTACTGGAATTCCCCATGTAAAGGATGTTCTGGACACGCACAAATCCTGAAGGCCCGGAAGAAGGAAATTATTCATAATCTCATTCTTTCTGGATTCCGGCTGGATAAATTCAGGATGAGTATTAATATGCTCAATCAAACGGTCTGCATATTTACTCATTCTGAAGAAATAGGCCTCTTCCTTCGCGTCAATAACTTCCCGGCCGCAATCCGGACATTTGCCGTCCACAAGCTGACTTTCCGTAAAGAAAGATTCGCACGGGGTACAATATTTGCCTTCATAATAGCCTTTATAAATATCTCCCTGGTCATAAAGCTTTTTGAAAATCTTCTGCACCTGCGCTTCATGGTCCGCATCGGTTGTACGGATAAAACGGTCATAGGATGTATCCATCAAGTCCCAAATCCGCTTAATCTCACCGGCAACGCCATCCACGTACTCTTTTGGCGTAACACCGGCTTCAGCGGCTTTAATCTCTACCTTCTGCCCATGTTCATCTGTTCCGGTCTGAAAACGCACATCATATCCCTGCGCCCGTTTAAACCGGGCAATACTGTCGGCAAGAACAATTTCATAGGTATTGCCGATATGCGGTTTCCCGGATGTATAGGCAATCGCTGTTGTTATATAATAAGGTTTCTTTGCCATGTTTCTTCCTCCCATTAGAATCATATATATTCATCACAAGCTAATTTCTTATTATAATATATCCTCGATTTAAACTCAAGGAAATTTAATGGAAAATTCCCTACATATCCCAGACTTTTTCTGTTATACTAAAAACATCAATATAAAGGGGGATTTACAGGCATGAAATTCAGCAAACCACTAAAAACATTACTGCTTTTGGCATGTTCAGCCGCACTTCTTTTCACCGGCTGCAGTTCAACAGCCAATACAACGTCCGGCACAACACAGGAGAAACCATCCGCCGAAGAAAGCTTCGACGAATTAACCCATGAAATTTTTGTAGATTATGCCAGCGACAACACTCTGACATTAAACTATACATTGAAGGACCCTTTCGCCTACGGCATAGAGCTTGAAGAGGTCACCTGGGGAGAAGTGCCTCTGACCGAAGAGGATATCGCCGACAGTAAAGCTCAGGCCCAGTCCTATCTGGACCGCCTGAATGGGATTACCGGGCTGACCGGGGACCGGGCAGTGACCTATGATGTTGTCAAATATTATCTGGAATCTGATCTGGAGTCCTACGACTATATCTATCACACCGCCAATCTGGCGCCGATGCTCGGCTTCCAGAGTCAACTTCCGATAACGATGGCTGAGTACCATTTTGATAACGTGGAAGATGTGGAAGATTATCTGGCCCTTTTAAACTCACTCGGCAGCTACATGGATTCTCTTCTTGAATTTGAAGCCCAGAAAGCCGAAGCCGGATACGGCATGTGCAAATCGGCCCTGGAAACCTCCATCGAAGACTGCGCCTCCTTCATCGAATCGCCGGAAACCAATCTTCTCATTGAAGTATTCCCGGAAAAACTGGAAGAGCTGAATCTGTCTGATGAAGAAAAAAACGCTTATATAGAAAAAAATCACGATGCCGTATTAAATTCTGTCATTCCTGCCTACCAGGCTGTTATTGACGGCCTGACCGCCCAGCTTGATTCTGCGCCTGAAAAGGGCAATTTATCTTCCTATGAAAATGGCCGGGAATATTATAAATACCTTTTAAAATCTTCTGTAGGCACGGATAAAACGCCGGAAGAACTGATAGAACTGACAGAGGATAAATTAAACGGCGCTATTTTCTCAATGGCTTTTATCATGAATTCCAATCCGGATATCTTTGATGCTGTTGAAAGCGCCCAATATGCGCTGGATGACCCTGAGGAAATTATCGAACATTTTAAGGCTACATTAACTGCAGAGCAGATGCCGGAAGCGCCAAAGGCCGACTATACTCTGAAAAATGTTCACGAATCTCTGGCTGAACGTTTAAGTCCGGCCATGTATTTTATCCCGCGAATCGACGATATCGCAAACAATCAAATATATCTGAACCTCAGAGACAGTGTTGGAAATGAGTTAATGCCGACTCTGGCCCACGAAGGATATCCGGGGCATATGTATCAGACAACTTATTATTATAATACAAACCCGAACCCAATCCGCACCGTCTATGAATCTTCCGGCTATGTGGAAGGCTGGGCAGCCTATGTGGAATCCCTGTCCTATGATTACTGCGGCTTCGAGGAGGATGTCGCCGAGTTCTACAAAATGTCCTATTCGGAAATGACCCTCAACCTCTATTGCCGCGCCGACCTCGGAATTCACTATGAGGGATGGGGCGTCAAAGAAACCGGTGACTTTTTATGTCAATATCTGGCTGTCGATGAAGATACCATCCAGGAAGTTTACGACCAGGTGCTCTATAATCCGACAAATTATCTGATTTACGGCATCGGCCTGGATGAAATTCTCGACATGCGGGATGCCATGGCCGAAAACCTGGATGACGATTTTGATATTAAAGATTTTCACAAACAGCTCCTCGACCTTGGCCCGGCGCCATTTCCTATCCTGCGCAAATATATGCCGGATGCCGCCCCTGAAGCCATTGAGGAGAGCGGGGAGGAAACCGCGGAAAGAGCTGTCAGCCAGGCGGCCTGAAACACCGAATTTCTTGACATTCAACCAATTGTTGTTTATAGTTGTAAATAACTGATTTTATCAGACTACTAAAGGAGGATGTGTCAATGTCAACAAAAGCTTATTACAATATCAACGAAATTGGCGCTGGTAAGCCTGGCTTTTCCAAAACCCGTTCAATTATCGAAGCCGCCTTTTACGGAAATAATGTTGTTAAAGTAAATACTTTAAAGGAAGCCTACGAACTGGCTAAAAACTCTCCGGGAACTATCGTTACAGATATGCCGGTATACCGTGGTGAGGAATTTGGCCTTGAAAAAGATGCAAAGGTTCTTCTTTTCAACGATGGCGCCATCACCGGCCGTTATGCCGTTGCCCGCCGTATTGCAGGCGAACCGGGAGTCAACTGCGAAGAACTGGATAAAGTTGCCATGGATGCGGTTTATGAATCCCGCTGGAAAACCATGTACCATGCAGAAGTTTATGCCGGACTTGATCCGGAATTCATGGTAAAATGCCACCTGCTTATCCCGGAAGGCGAAGAAAATATTCTCTATTCCTGGATGCTGAACTTCCAGTATATGTCCGATGAATATGTAAGAATGTACAAAAATTCCAAACCTGTCGGCGACGGCAAAGAAGCAGATATTTATATCTTCTCCGACCCTCAGTGGAATGGCTCTGACCGTCCGGGTGTAGATTTAAGCTGCCTCAGCGACCCGGCTAAAAAGACTCTGTGCTATTTTAACACAGAAACAAACTGTGCCTGCATTCTCGGTATGAGATACTTCGGCGAGCACAAAAAAGGAACTCTGACTATGGTTTGGGCAATCGCCAACCGAAACGGCTATGCTTCCTGCCACGGCGGCCAGAAAGAATATACTTTAAGCGACGGCTCCAAATTCGTAGCTTCCGTTTACGGTTTATCCGGTTCAGGCAAATCCACTCTGACTCATGCGAAACACGGCGGCAAATATGAAATCAAGGTGCTTCATGATGATGCCTTTATCATTAATACCGATACCTGTGCATCCATCGCCATTGAGCCGACCTACTTTGATAAAACAGCAGACTATCCAACCGGTTGTGAAGATAATAAATATCTCCTCACTTCCATGAATAACTCTGCAACCATGGATTCGGAAGGCAAGATTCAGCTTGTTACCGAAGATATCCGCAACGGTAACGGCCGTGCCATTAAATCCAAACTCTGGTCTCCAAACCGGGTAGACAGGGTTGACTCTCCGGTAAATGCCATTTTCTGGATTATGAAAGACCCAACTATCCCGCCGGTTGTTAAATTAAAAGGTTCTTCTCTGGCCTCTGTTATGGGCGCAACACTGGCAACAAAGCGTTCCTCCGCAGAACGTCTTGCTCCTGGCGTAGACCCGAACAAGCTGGTTGTTGTACCTTATGCAAACCCATTCCGTACTTATCCGCTGGCCAACGACTATGAGAAGTTTAAAAAACTGGTGGAAGAAAAGAATGTCGACTGCTACATCATCAATACCGGTGATTTCATGGGCAAAAAGGTACAGCCAAAAGATACCCTCGGTATCCTTGAAGCTATTGTTGAAAAGAAAGCTGAATTCAAGCCATGGGGACCATTCTCTGATATTGAAATCATGGACTGGGAAGGTTTCATCCCGGATATGAAGGATGCGGAATATCTGGCCCAGTTAAAAGCCCGTATGATGGACCGTGTCAATGAAATCGAAGAATTCTCCGTATTAAAAGACGGCTATGACAAACTTCCTGATGATGCTCTGGCAGCTATCAAGAAAGTTGTTGACGAATTGAACTAATCTAAAAAAACGTTTCCTCCCGAAGCCTTGAAACGGTTTCGGAAGGAAACGTTTTCCTCTTTGAATATTATTTTCGTTTCTTCATAAACTTTTTCAGTTTTTTTCGCGTTCCCTTGCTGATATCATGTTCCAGCAAATGGGCCTCTTCCTCCGCATCTGAGGGACGAACCTCCAGCACATCCGTCAAAAATTTATAAACGATTTTATAGGTGTCATAGACGCTTTTACCCGCCTCAGCCCCTGCTTTTGTTAATTTAATTGTCCCATAATGTTCATGCTCGATGTAGCCCTGCTCTTTCAGCGTATTCATCGCCCGGTTCACACTCGGTTTGGATATTCCGAGAAGCTGCGCAATATCCGTCACACGAACTTCATCATTTTTCTGGGTCAGCACATAAATTTCTCTTAAATAATCTTCCATGGAACTGGACAATCCGTTCTTTACCTTCATATTTTTCCTCCCGGCCATTATACTGTCTTAAAATGGTCTCTCAAACTCCGCATTGCCTGAATTAAAATCCGGCACTGTTCATCGTTCAGGCCCTGACGCATCGCCTGAACCATATCCAGATGGAACTGCTCATGCCGCTTATAGGCCCGGCGTCCCTTTTCATTCAAAGAAATGAGCACGACCCTCCGGTCCTTCTCACTGCGGGTTCGAATCACATATCCCTTTTTAACCAGATTGTTCATGGCAATTGTCAATGTTCCCACGGTTACGCCGACAAGCCGGGCAATCGACGACATATTTTTCGGCTCGCCATCGCCCACAGCCTCGATAATGTGCATATCATTGATGGAAATATCCTTAAATTCGTCCTTAATCAAAGATTCCTCTTCAATTTTCATCGTATGATTAAATAAATGCACCAATATTTCATTTAACTGGTTGTATGAATCCATAAATCCCTCTATTCCTCAAACAGCGGCGTTGAAAAATATCTCTCCGCCGTATCCGGCAGTACCGTCACAACCGTCTTGCCTTTACCAAGCTTTTTCGCCAGCTTCAAAGCTGCTGCAACATTTGTACCACTTGAAATTCCGCACATTAAACCTTCCAGCCGCGCCAAATCCTTCGCAGTCTGAATGGCTTCTTCATCCGTGACTACATAAATATTATCATAAATCTGTTTATTTAAAATCGGAGGAATAACGCCATCGCCAATCCCCATCTGTAAATGGGTTCCCACCGTGCCGCCGGCCAGTATCGCCGCGTTCTCCGGCTCCACAGCCCAGATTTCCATGTCCGGATTCTGAGCCTTTAAAACTTCGCCAATCCCGGTAATGGTTCCCCCGGTCCCTATCCCCGAGCAAAAGCCGTGAATCGGCCCGCCGACCTGTTCCATAATCTCAAGGGCCGTATGATGCCGATGCACCATCGGATTGGCCGGATTTTCAAACTGCTGAGGCACAAACACCCTTGAATCCTGCTTTTCCATCTCGAGGGCCAGCCGCAGACACTCATCGATACAATCTCCGATGTTTCCGGCGTCATGCACCAGCCGTACCTCAGCGCCATAATGCCGTACCAGCTTCCGCCGTTCCTCGCTGACCGAATCCGGCATAAAAATCACGGTCTTATATCCCTGAACCGCGCCAATCAACGCCAGCCCAATACCCTGATTACCGCTTGTCGGCTCCACAATTATCGTATCTTCATGTATAAGCCCCTGCTTCTTCGCATCTTCAATCATATTAAAAGCCGTGCGGGTCTTAATAGAGCCGCCCACATTCAATCCCTCGTATTTTACCAGCACCTCCGCATTCTCCGGCGAATTCATACGGTTCAAACGAATCATTGGCGTATGACCCATAGCCTCTAAAACATTATTGTAAATCATCAGTCAATTCCACTCCTTATATTTTTCATTATATGAGACGATTGTATCACATTTTGATAAAATCTCTCTGCCGTATATTGAACAAAAGCGTCAAGCTGTTCCAGATTAAAAACTTTCATTTGCTTTTCATCTCCCGGCTTTCCCTTCTGACAAATATATTCAAGCTCAGACAGCACCCGGCTCAACCGCGAAGCATCCACTTCGTCCATATTCACATTTTCCAGAAAACGGTATTCCAGCGGCTCTATATGATATTTTTCCACAAGCCAATGATTGCTCCGGGTATAATCTCCATAATAATATTCGGATGAAAAAAATTTCTCAAAGGGAATAAATTCTCCGCTTTCTTTCAATTCCACCCGATGGATAAAGGCTTTCCTCGGTTCCGGCCGCCCTTTGGCATCCTCAAACGTCAAAATCTTCGGCCAGTATTCATCCACATACCGTTCATCCAGATATAAATGCGCATAATATCCCAAAATCACCGGTTCATTCAGCCGATGGCCATATTTTTCCAGAAAAAGCGATAACTTTGGCGCCCGGGCAATATTTTCCGCTCCCTCTGCCGACCAGAAATGGGAGATTGCCTTATCTCCTCCCAAACGTGTATCCGGAAGGAGATTGCCAAACAGAAATTCCTGTTTCCAATCCGAATCCAAATCTTTCCCTATGCGATTCATAATCATGGACGCTTCCGCAAGATGAATAATAAATCCCGGCATTTTTCTCCCCTCCCGAATCTTTTCTACTATAATATCATATTTTATAAAATTTTTATATACGAAGAATCATATTTTACATAGGCAAATAATTCACCGTATTTGATACGCATCCAATTCGATGGATTAATCGAAATAATCGAAATTTCATCGCCCCATCCCAATTGTCCGATGACGGCGCCGCCGGTGCCCGGATAGGCCCGCATATTCACTCCGCTGCCAAAAATCTTTGCTTTCTTATAGGCAGACAATTTCTGCCATCCGGAAAGGTATTCATTGGCAATAAATCCTTTTCTTCCATTATATATACAGTTTGACCAGCCCCATCCGTCATCCCAAAGCCAGGTAAGCTCTGTATTATAATTTAACTGCCAGATAACAGGAGCTCCCACATAAGCGTCTTCCCTGAAATTTACTCCGTTGCCTATAACCTTCATTGTTTCACCTTCCGGGGTCGGGGCCGGCTGTTCTTCAGGTTCCGACGGATTTCCTGCCGTCAACGCCGGATAATCATAATACGCATAATTTCCGTCGAAAGCTCCCGCCCATCCTGTCAGATATTTTCTGTTTGTAAATTGCCACATGCCATAGGCGCCGGTGTAGGAATTCGTCGAATTCCATTGAGCCACCCACTTATCAAATCTGTCCAGTCTCCGGTCATTCAGATAACCGTTCAGCCAGGACAGGCTTGCATAAAGCCCGGCATAATATCCGGCAGACTCAATTCCCATCAAAAATCTTTCACTTATAGATACCAGCATTTCCTTTGAAGGGAAGCCGTTCCGCGCCTTATATCCATCGCCGTCTTCCATATCCAGCCATACGCCGTAAGTCGGTTTTGCCTTTCTTACCTGCCTGAGGCAGTGGCGTATTTCACTTTCCACATCTTCCATATTCAGGGCATAGGAATAAAAATAAACGCCGTAGGGAATCCCCAGCGCCTCGCATTCTCTCACATTTCTTTCATATTTTGAATCATCCTGACTGGTCGTATCATTGCCGTAACCGCAGCGAATAATGACAAAATCTATCTGCTCCTTTATCATTGTGAAATTAATATCACCATTAAAGGAACTTACATCAATTCCAAATTTCGGCATAATCCCTACTACTCCCATTTTATTTAATAATAGTATATGTAATTGATAGGATTTGGTTAAAAGTTTAAATTGGTCCAACCAATTTGTCCATTTTATATAATTTTTCTCGTTAAACAAATAACTTTTATAGACATTTTGCACAAAATAACGTATAGTTAAGTTGAGGTTATATTGTTATGGAAGATTTTAAGGAGGACATTTATATGAAAACAGTAAATTTTCTTTATGGAAAAACGACTCTCGACTTGGAAGTACCGGATGCCACCCCTGTATTGACTTCCAATATCGATGAATTACGCAGTGAAAAAAGCGGCTATGATATTGTCGCAGAAGCTATGGAAAACCCGATTGACAGTCCGCGGCTTTTCGAGCTTGCCAAAGGCAAACCGGATTGTACGATTATTATTAGTGACCATACACGCCCAGTGCCAAGTCAGGACATTCTTCCTCACATGATTCGTGAGCTGAGAATGGGCAACCCGGATATCAAGATTACACTTCTTGTAGCCACCGGTTTCCACCGCCAGACAACCGTTGATGAACTGAAAGACAAGCTTGGTGACGCGCTGTATGAAGAGTTTAAGGATAACATCGTTGTCCATGATGCCCATGATCCGGAACGCAACGCCAGAATCGGCAAACTGCCATCCGGCCCGGATTGTATTATTGATAAGCTTGCATTGAACGCTTCTCTTCTCGTTGCAGAAGGCTTTATTGAAGCTCATTTCTTTGCCGGATTTTCCGGCGGACGCAAGAGCGTTCTTCCGGGTGTCTGCGATGCGGTAACTGTTATGGGCAATCATTGTTCAAAATTTATTGACAGCCCTTATGCGCGTACCGGAATTCTTGAGAAAAACCCAATTCATGAGGATATGGTTGCCGCAGCCGAGATGGCTCATCTGGCATTTATCTGTAATGTTGTCATCGATGAGGAGAAAAAGACCGTTGCCGCTTTTGCCGGAAACTTCAATACCGCCCATCTCAAAGGTGCAGATTTCCTTGCTAAATATTGTGTGGTAAAACCAGCGCCGGCAGATATCGTCATCACAACCAACGGCGGCTATCCGCTTGACCAGAATGCTTACCAGTGTTCAAAGGGTATGAGCGCCGGAGAAGCCACCGCAAATCCGGATGCTGTCATTATCATGCTGGCTACCTGCTCCGATGGCCATGGCGGCGAACAATACTATCGCTCCATTGCTGAAGCCGAATCCGCACAGGCCTTTTATGACCAGTGTATGGCTACCGCCCAGGAAGACACATTGCCGGATCAGTGGTGTGCGCAGATTTACTGCCGTATTCTCTGCAAACACAAAGTACTCTTTGTTGCAGAGCCGGAACAGGAAAAAATGATTACGGATATGAAAGCCGAATACTTCCCGACACTCGAGGCGGCTTATGCACGTGCAAGAGAATTGAAAGGCGAAGACGCAAGCTTAACATGTATCCCAAATGGTATTGCTGTTGTCGTAAGAGATTAATTTTAAAACAGGCTCCAGGAGAAATCCTGGAGCCCTCTTTATCTAAGCCTCTAAACTATACTCTATCCTCTAACGAACGATATTCTTTTTCTTCCATAATACTCAGATAGGCCGGGCGGATAATTTTATCCACGTTAACCAGTTCTTCAATGCGGTGTGCGCTCCATCCCACAATTCGCGCCATAGCGAAAATCGGAGTATATAATTCCAGCGGAATATCCAGCATATTATAAACAAAGCCGCTGTAAAAGTCCACATTGGCGCTGACACCTTTATAAATTTTTCGTTTTTCCGCAATGACTTCCGGCGCCAGACGTTCCACAGCCGAATAAATGCGGAATTCCTCATCCCGTCCTTTGGCCTTTGCCAAACGTTCCACAAAACTCTTAAAGATACGGGCCCTCGGGTCGGAAAGTGAATACACGGCATGGCCCATACCATATATCAAGCCTTTTTTATCAAAAGCCTGCTTATCCAGAAGTTTTCCAAGATATTCTTTAATCGCTTCCTCATCATTCAAATCGGCTACCTGCTCCCGCAAATCCCGCATCATCTCGACAACCTTAATATTAGCGCCTCCATGTTTCGGTCCTTTCAGCGAAGATAAGGCCGCCGCCACAACGGAATAGGTATCTGAACCGGCCGAAGATACAACACGAGTCGTAAATGTTGAATTATTTCCGCCGCCATGCTCCATATGTAATACGAGCGCAATGTCAAGGACCTTTGCCTCCAAATCCGTATACGCCTTATCCGGCCGAAGCATGAGAAGAATATTTTCCGCCGTAGAAAGGCTTTCATCCGGCCGGTGAATATAAAAACTGTCCCCACACTCATAATGGTTAAAGGCATGATAACCATAGACCGCCAGCATCGGAAGAATGGCAATCAACTGCAGGCACTGGCGCAGCACATTACTGATGGACTGGTCCCCCATATTTTCATCATAGGATGCCAGGGTAAGAACACTTTTTGTCATGGAATTCATGATATCCTTACTCGGCGCTTTCATAATAACATCTCTCGTAAAATTTGTCGGCAATGTCCGGCTGGCATTCAGTACCCCCTTGAACTCATCCAGCTCACGCAAACTCGGAAGCCGCCCAAACAAAAGAAGGTAGGCAATTTCCTCATAGCCAAACCGCTCACCATGAAATCCCTTCACCAAATCAATAACGCTATATCCCCGGTACCATAACTTGCCGTCACAAGGAACTTTCTTTCCATCCACATTTTTAAATGCTTCAATCTTTGAAATATGCGTTAATCCAGACAACACGCCATTTCCATTCTTATCACGAAGCCCTCGCTTTACACCATATTCATCAAAAAGTTCTGCCGAAATTAAATCTGTATTCTCGCATATCTTTCCGTATATATCCGTATATTCCACAAGACTCATTTTCTCTTTCTGCTCCAAAAGATATACACCTCCATTTCCCTGTTTCATTAGATTCTAACATTATTTAAAAATATTTGTCAATTATTTCACATGAAAATTTATGCTGTCTTCTGATTCACCGGTTATTCTATACTGCAGCATCCATTGCATGTGCTGCAGTCGCCGCAGCCGCCGCCCATGACAATATTATCTGTCAGATAATCCACCTGAATATCAAATTCATCCAGAGACAAATGTATCACTTTTCCATCACTGTCCGTGACAACCAGTTCATTTTCAAAAAACTGAATTCGAATAGGAATCAATACGTTTGCCCCCGTATTCCGCGGGTCCGGCCGCCATTCGGCCCCAATCTGAAGCACGCCGCCGGCCTTCCGGCCTCCGGCTGTATTATTTTTCCGCCGACAAATCAACCCGGTTCCAACCGTCCGAAGCGCCTGAACGCTGCCATCCTCCGCAAACTCCAGCGTCGGCAGATGCTCTTCATCCTTTAATGGCGTATTATCATAGGCAATATACAGCCCGGTTTCATGCTTAAAAAACACCTGCTGCTCCGGTTCTGCCGATTTCACCGCTCCATTTTCATAAAATTCCACCCGTCCGGCTCTGAAAGTCCCGACGGAAGTCTCTATCTCCTGAATATTATCCATAATATTACCACCTTTCCAAGTCAATGCCACAAGCCCTTTAGACAGTATAACATAGGTGGGGCTGTCGAAACAATCTTTTCTTCGAACTCACTCCTCAAATGTCACCTCCGCCGAGGCCAGCGCATGCTCGGACAGATATTCCGCAAAGGTTTTTTCTTTTTTCTTTTCTTCATAATCTCCCTTCCACCGATATCCCTTCAATTCATCCAGATACTCATGAGCATCACAAACAAAAACGTAGACTTTATCCGTATTTTGCTGATAAACATTATACATAGATGCGCTATTTCCCCGGTTTGGCAATATATCCCCCTCAGAATCACAGATGATCAGCATGTACTCCCCCTCTGTCCGGCCTTCCGGAATAATCAGATTTGCCGTCACCTCATAAGGCGTTTTAATGACCTCCTGAATACCAACGCCGTCATCGCCCACCATTCCGACTTCTACTCTCTGCGTGCGGGATTCATCTTTATGAATCTCCATTTCAAAACACCATTGCCCCTGATAATGCTTACATTCCTCATCCCATAAAACATATTCCGTTCCGTCCGGCTTATGCACTCTTCGTTCGCTTCCCACGCTGGATGTGCCGAACAAATCATAAATCCTCCATGTGTAAGTAAAAGTATCCGGAAGATACTTTTTCTCATAGGTTTCAGCATCCTCCACCGGAAAAATATCTTCTCTGTAAATGCCGACGAAGGTGTGGTCGTCTTCAAACATCCCCTGAATCCACTCCGTAGAGCGTCCAATCAAATTATCCCCGAAGCTTGAATTGCTGTCATGCATCATGACAGCCCTGTGTTCGATATCTTCTTTATTTCTATTGTCAAAATCCTCCGGGAATCCTTCCTCACAATAGATTTTAACAGCAAGGTAGATTGCATACCGATTACAGTAAACTTCAGATATTGTTACAGTCACCCCATTAAATGTCTGGATATAGGGAGAATCTACCGCTTCACCTTCATCCACCCTGTCTGCTTCCTCCACCGAAAGCAGCGTTTCTGCTTTTTCACTGTACTTTCCTGAATAGGAAACATCTTCCTCGACTTTCTCAAATAAATGCCCGATAAAAGGAAGTTTACTTGCCAGAGCCGGATGGACTCCAAAGAAAGCGATTATCACTGCAAATGCCGCAGCCGTCACGCCCCCTGCCATCATCCAACGGTGTCTGCGCTTCCTCTTCTGCTCAAATTTCAACTGATTTATACTCTTTTTCACGACTGCATCCAACGCCTCAGACACAGGAATTTTTTCCATCCAATCACGCATATCGGTATCCCTCCTTCAAAATATTTTTTAGTTCCTGCTTTGCCCGAAACAGATAAGCGGATACTGACCCTTCCGGTATCTGCAGTATCTCCGCAATCTCGGACAGCTTCATATCATTAAAATATCTCAATATAACCACCGACTGATACTGCTCCGGAAGCTTCTGTATGGCATCACATAAATCCATTTTCTCCTCTAGAGTATTCTGCGTCTCAGCCGCCGATTCCCGCACCTGCTCCAACTGAAGCACCCGCATCTGACGGCTCAGCATGTCTTTCGCCGTATTAATTAAAATACGTGTCAGCCACGTTTTAAAATACCTTGCCTCTTTCAGGGTTTTTATCTGCCGAAAACCCTTTAAAATACTTTCCTGCACCACATCCAGCGCTAAATCTTCATTCCGCACATATAACCAGGCAGTTCTGTACAAATAGGTTTTATATACTTCAATTAATTGTCCATAGGCATCCACATTGCCGCGTATGGCGCTTCTCACCAAGCGTTTCATTTTCTCTTCTTTCACCATTCCGCCTCCTTAAAACTTATCGCTGTCAACGATTGTTTGTATTTATTAGACGCCTTTTCCACCAAAATCCATACAAAAATAATAATTTTTTTCAACAATTATCCAGTCAAAAAAACTCCTGCTCTGGATACATGCCAAAACAGGAGTTTCCGTATTGATTTCTGCTTATTTTATTAATTCAAACTGAAGTTTCACCGGATTATGGTCGCTATAGGCAAAATCCGTATCCACATTTTCCGCGGTGGCCCGGACATTATCGGTCACAAGGAATCCGTCGACAACTGTCGTATAATTCACACCTTTTGTGTATACGATATCAGCGCCCCGGCAGGTCGGCACTTCCAGTTCATTTTCTGCCCGCACAATCCCCACGCCATCGGCAAGGTCATCCTCCGTCAGCACGGCAACCCATGCCGGAAATTTCTGCTCTGAAGGAAAGCCTTCGGCCACGGCTTCTCCCATGGCATGATTGAAATCTCCGCCAACAATGACATAGTTTCCTTTAGCATACTCCTCACTCATCACAGAATTTAACAATTCCAGCTGCTGAGCCCGAATCGTACCGCCCTCATCATAGGCCGACATATGGCTGTTAATCAGCACCAGCTCTTGACCGCCCTCCACCGGAAGACGCATTTGTGCAAAGCACCGGTCCAAATCCGTAAACTTTGTAATAAAACTGTTGTCCACCGGATAGCTTCGGCGCTCCGCCTCTGAAATCTGATAACGGCTAAAATTCAGCAACCCGGCCTGAACCGCCCCATGAGGGTCATTAAATGGATAGAATAAATAGGCGGAATGGAAATTATTGGCGAAAACACTGGCATAACCCGCCATCGCCGTTTTTATAAAATCTTTCTGATTCACATGGTAGCTTCTATCCGCATCCACATCCACTTCCTGCAGCAGATAAAAATCGGCGTCCAAATCTTCAATAACTCCCAGGGCCCCTTCGGTATGGGTTTCAACCGATTCCAGGCTCATCGCCTTGCCATATTTCCCCGAGGTTTTGGTCCCATCTTTCATCTCACCTGTGTCCATAAAAAAGCTGTAATCCGGCCCATAGGCCCCGAAACCAATATTATATGTAACAACCAAATAAGTGTCTCCGGTTTTCAGCACATTTTCTCCGTTATTTTCAACTTCCAGTACTGCGTGGTCCTCAATCCGATAGTAATTTGACTGCAAGTAAATCACATATCCGCCAACCACGAGAATCAGGGCTAAAAATATAACAATTATGCCTCGTAAAACCAGGCCGCCCCCGCTTATTTTTCGCCCTTTTTCTGCTTTTTTCATGTTTTTCACACCCCTTTTTTCCTATTTTAAACAGTGATTTTATATAAGTCAATCTTTAATATTGACACTGCCTTTAGCTATAAGCTATAATTCTAATTTAGTGATTATGAAACAGATATGATTTGGAGGTATTCCCTTGGCTGATTTTAAAGAAGAAATTAATAAACGAAGAACCTTTGCCATCATTTCCCATCCGGATGCAGGTAAAACGACTTTAACAGAAAAATTCCTGCTTTACGGCGGCGCCATTAATCTGGCCGGTTCGGTCAAAGGGAAAAAGACGGCAAAGCATGCGGTTTCTGACTGGATGGAAATCGAAAAACAGAGAGGTATTTCCGTCACCTCTTCTGTATTGCAGTTTGAATACGACGGATATTGCATTAACATTCTGGATACTCCGGGGCATCAGGACTTCTCAGAAGATACCTATCGGACACTGATGGCTGCGGACTCTGCCGTCATGGTTATCGACGCCTCTAAAGGTGTTGAGGCCCAGACAAAAAAATTATTCAAAGTATGTCTGCTGAGAGATATTCCTATTTTTACTTTTATAAATAAAATGGACCGGGATGCCAACGACCCATTTGAACTGATGGATGAAATCGAGTCCGTCCTCGGCATTACTACCTGTCCGATGAACTGGCCGATTGGCTCAGGCAAGGAATTCCGCGGTGTCTATGACCGCCGCGCAAAACATGTAACAACCTTCACTGCCTTTGCCAACGGGCAAAAAGAGGTCGATTCTGAAAACCTTGCCGTAGATTCCCCGGAACTTCTCAGCATGGTCGGCGATGAACTGTTCCAGACACTGCAGGATGACATTGAACTTCTGGATGGGGCCAGCGCTGAATTTGATATTGAAAAGGTCAGCCACGGGAAACAAACCCCTGTATTCTTCGGTTCGGCTCTCACAAATTTCGGCATCGAAATCTTTTTAAATTATTTCCTGGAAATGACCAGTCATCCCCTGCCAAGGAAATCCGATATCGGAGATATCAGTCCCTTTGATAAAAATTTTTCTGCCTTTGTCTTTAAGATTCAGGCGAATATGAACAAAGCCCATAGAGACCGAATCGCTTTCATGCGTATCTGCTCCGGCAAATTTGAGGCCGGCATGGATGTTTACCATGTACAGGGCAAAAAGAAGCTGAAACTTTCTCAGCCACAGCAGTTAATGGCTCAGGAGCGGAAGATTCTGGATGAAGCCTACGCCGGCGATATTATCGGTGTTTTTGACCCGGGGATATTCTCCATCGGAGATACCATTTCTATTCCGGGAAAGGATTTTGCTTATGAAGGCATCCCAACCTTCGCGCCGGAACACTTTGCCAAAGTGCGCCAGGTTGATACGATGAAACGCAAACAGTTCATCAAAGGCGTCACCCAGATTTCCCAGGAAGGCGCTATTCAGATTTTTCAGGAATATAATACCGGTATGGAAGAAATCATTGTCGGCGTTGTCGGCGTCCTCCAGTTTGATGTGTTAAAGTTCCGCCTTGAAAACGAATATGGCGTTGAAATCCGCATGGATGCCATTCCTCATGAATATATTCGGTGGGTTACAAGTCCTGATACAGATGTTGCACGTATTAACGGAACTTCCGATATGAAACGAATTAAAGATTTGAAAGGCAATCCACTGCTGCTCTTTATTCATGAATGGGCAGTCAACACCGTCCTGGATAAAAATAAAGGACTTGAGTTATCCGAATTTGGCCGCTGGTAAACCCGGCGGCTCTTGCTGTGAAACCATCTGAAATGTTTCAGGAGAATGTGCATTATGATAAAAAAAGATATCTTAATCGCCGTCATCGACGGCCAGGGCGGCGGCATCGGCCGCCAATATATTGAAAGTCTTACAAAGCAGCTCCCAAAAGACCTGCCGGTTATTATTCGGGCTTTAGGAACCAATTCCGCCGCCACCTCCAATATGCTGCGCGGCGGGGCCACTGACGGCGCCACCGGAGAAAACGCCATCGTTAAAAATGCCGGCAAGGCGGATATCATTGTCGGTGTTGTTGCGATTGTTGTTCCCGATTCCATCCTCGGTGAATTATCGCCAAAAATGGCCAATGCCGTCGGCCAGAGTGACGCTCTGCGGATTTTAATCCCTTTCGACAGCTGCAACACCCGGATTGCCATGCTCTCCACGGGGCCGCTGCAAATGTTCATCGATAAAGCCGTGCAGATGACCATACAGCGGATTAAAGAGTTGAGCTAACTTGTCAGACTGCTCCCTCTGCCGTTCAGATATTGCTTATAGGCAATATCTGTATAAACAATACATACTCCCGACAAAACACAGAGGGTCATACAGGCTGACCATGCTAAATTATAGGATGCTGTTAAATCATAAATAACCGCAAGCAAAGGATTTCCCACTGCCATTGCACACATGCATACAGCATACACAACTCCAAATAATGCACCATAATCCTGCGTACCAAACAAATCGGCCGTAATAACCGATGGAATAACCGTTCCTGCGCTGATGCCAAACGCAAAAAAGACTGCCATAATCCACATTAGCGCCTCATTATTCGGAATCTGCAGTAATAAAAAGGCAATCGTATATGTTACTGTCACATAAATTGTCCCCATACGCACACTGACACAATCATAAACCCAGCCAAGAAATATCTTTGCCGGCGTTAATATAAAAAGGAAAAAAGGAATAATGGCATTGGCCAGCTCTACACTATAGCTGTCTGTTAACGAAGCAGAGAGATAGCCAAGACTCCCATAGCCCGCAATGCATATTGAAAAAATCCCAATTAAATAAATATAGAAAAATGGATGTTTTTTTAATTCATTTAGTGATAATCCTTTCTGTAAGCAACTATTTTTCTCATTATCTGCCAATCCATAAGGCACTGTTTCTCTGTCCTCCGGATTTTGATAAATAATAAACATGACAACCGGAACTTCTATTACAATCATTAATATTCCAAATAGAACAAAACTGTTTCTCCATCCATGAAGGCTGATAAACTCTGTCAGCAATGGACTGATCACTGAACCTCCAATCCCCGAACCCGCAAAGGCAATTCCTAACGCCAAATCTCTTCTTTTATAAAACCAATTCGTAATTATAAGAGTAATTGGCAATATTGTAGCTCCACATGAAAAAATTCCAACAAAAGCAGCGCTGATATACATATGCACAATAGAACCAGCCAATGAATAACTGGCATAAGACAGGCCCATGCCGACAATACACAAAACAATAAGTCTCTTCATCCGATGTCCGGATGCCATCATTTTTCCCATTTGGGGAGCCATCAGCATCGTTGCAATTGCAACGATACTGCTGCATCCACTAAATGCAGTCTGGCTAATCGACATTTCTTTTGTTACCGAAGTCATAAACAAGCTAAAACACGTTTGCAGCATAGAATGTAAAAGCGCCATCATAATAAAACTTCCCAAAACAATTTTCCATGAATAATGAAACCCCTGATTTTTATATGAATCCATCGTATATCCCCCACTTCTTCTCTCACTCAGAACTACATATTCGGCCAAGTCTGACATTTTCTTCCTCTGCCCAACTGTAATCTATCATATATTCACCATGAAACAAATGGTGATTTCCACGTAAGAATAAATAATAGTCGCAAATATCCTCGGAAATATTCACGCGTACCGCGCCATATTTAGTTTCAATTATATTTTCTATACCATAATCTGAAAGCTCTTTTTTTAATCTTGCAAGAACAACCCGAAAATGTGATTTAGACGATTTTTCATTCCAATCGCCAAACAAATCATAAACCAGCGTACCAATATTTATCCAACACCCCTGATTATGTACAAGATACGCTAATAATTCCTTGGCTTTTTTTGACTTAAATGCCATCGGTTTATCGTCTATTATCAGTTCAAAACGCGGAAAACATCGAATTTTTAACCTTTCCCTCTTATTTTCCACACCTCCCTGAGCCATGGCCCTCTGCAAGCTTCTTTTGATATCATCCTCGTCAAACGGTTTTAAAATATAATCAATTGCCTCTGTCCGCCACGCATCCAATGCATATTGGCTATACGCCGTAATAAAAACGATTTTGGCTGTTAAATAATATTCTTCAACCTTTGCAGCAAATTCCAGCCCTGTCATTTCCGGCATCTCAACATCCAAAAAAATCAAATCTATCTTGTGACTTTGCAAATATTCCAGAGCTTCTAAAGCCCCCGTAAAAGAGGCGACAAATTCTACATTTTTATATTCTGGATTTTCTGCCTTTAACTTTTCAATCATCAATTGTATCAAATTAGATGACCAGCGTTCATCGTCCACAGATATAATTCTCATGACAATTCCTCCCTCTTCTCCGGTATCTTAACTGTAACTTTTGTACCACAATCGGGTTCACTGACAATTTCCAAACTTCCGCCTGTCAACAGCTCTATCCGTGTTCGACTGTTTCGTATACCATTGCCTTTCATATTCTGAAGTTCCTGCACATCAAAACCTACGCCATTATCCTGAATTATAACAAAAATATTTCCGGATTTTTTCAATGTCGTAAACTTCAACAGGCCATTTCCCTTTCTTTTTCGCAAACCATGATGTATGGAATTCTCCACCAGCGTCTGCAAAGACAAAGGCGGAACCTTAAAATCTGTACATTCAATATCCTTTTCAAACTGAAACGAATTTTCAAATCGCATTTTCTGCAGCTCAATATAATCTTCAATGCAGGCCAATTCATCAGCAAATGGTTCCAAACGGCTGTAATGATTAAAATCCACTCTTCTTCGCAAAATAGAAGAAAACTTCACAATAGCAGACGCGGCTTTTTTAGGATTTGAATAACAGAGTTCCTGTATCATAGCCAATGTATTATATTGAAAATGCGGTTGAATCTGACTGGTCAAATAAGCCGCCCGGGCATCATTCAATTGTTGCTCCAACTGTTGTTTCTTTTGGGCTTCTTTCTCTATATGCGCAAATTCGGTCGCGATCAAACATCCGTAACATAAAAGAACCACCATAAATATAGCCGGAAGAATATAATATATTTCTGAAAAAAAGTGCTGCGTATTTACCGAATTAACAATAATAATTCCTATTCCGGAAAGAATAACGGAAACAGATAATTCTAATATCCCCCGCGTGCCATGTTGAATCTCTATATAGCTTCCCACAATAAGCACACTGACAAGAAATGTTATGACTAAATCCATCAAAAACTGAAGATTGACATAAGCATTAATAAACATTTGCACATCGAGAATCAAAAAGAATAAATACGTCAGCCACTTAATGCTTCGGTCAATCACCGGTATCGTTGTCTGAGACCGAAACATATATGTCGTATGCAGCCCTAAAACATTCGAAACAATAAGTGTAATAATATGAATTTTACTCATTGGCAGCAACCTTGCCAATAAAACCGTGTTCATAGAAAACTCTATAAAAGCCAACTGGCAAAATGCAAACACTAAAACCGTATTTATAATTTGCCGTTTAAAAAATTGACTTTCCTGACTCTTTCGAAGAAAAATCATACCATACAAAACTGCAAGAATAAACCCGCCTAAAGAAATACCGGAAATATTCTGGGCTAATCGGGTCTGCCTATTGAATTCAGCTTCTGAATACAGCCATGGAAAAGCATAAAAGCCTATCAGCCAATCCGTCGTCAACTCCACTATAATCTCATGATTTCCAGGTTCAATTTGGACTCCCCGATTAAAAAACAAACTATCGGAATTAATATGCGGGCAAAGGACCCGATCAACATAAATATCATAAAACGCCGGCTGTCCATGAAGATAAAATATACAGTTTCCATTATCCGGTATGGTCACATTCAGCCGGTAACTTGCCTTTCCATTTTTATTCCAAAATTGCCTGTCAAACATATTCCACTGTACCGGCACATAAACAAGTTTTTCCGGTTCTGCCGCATCGGATACATGTTCTGAGCAGATATGCTGTTCAGGATAATATTCCCACATACCATACAAAAGGTATTGCCCGTTTTCTTCCAGCCGCTCTCCATCTACCGTACAATCTGCTTCTTCGACATAGGACTCATTTCTTTGTTGATTAAACTGATAAATAGTATATATAATCCGTGCAGCAATACAGATTAGGCTTATGATACACAATGCAAAAATTAACAAATCCATGCTTATTTTTCTTTTTTTCATTATGAACCCCCAAAGAACATAAAGAATATTTCTTTAATTATTGACTTATTTTACTAAAAAATCAACTTATTTTTGAAAATCAAAAGAATTGTTGCACTTTTGTTGCGTTTATGTCGCAATTCTGTTGCTTGCCTACTGCTATACTAAAAATACATAATTACTTAGAAAGGTATAAAACGGTGTGAGAAAATGAGAAAAATTATATTATGTGGGTCCCTTTTTGATGGAATGACAGGGCACGTCATTTCAAATCACGCAATTATCATCGAAGATAATCTTATCACTGACATTATAAAATGTCAGGAATATCAGCCGCAAGAGGATGACATCCTTGTTGATTGTTCAGACAAATTTGTCATGCCCGGATTAATTGACACCCATGTCCACCTGGGCTTCAGCGGCAAAGCAGCCATCACAGAACTTTCTGAACCTTCTGAGCTTGTTGTTCTAAAGGCGCTAAAAAATGCTCAGGATGATTTAATGGGCGGATTTACTACTGTGCGTGATGCCGGATTTCCTTCGCTTCTCGGCAGTCAGGCTGTACGTGATGCAATCAATACCGGAATAGCTTGGGGACCAAGAGTTTTTACCAGCGGAATGTATATTACACAAACCGGAGGCCACCTGGCTACCAGCTATCCTCAGGAGGCTTTCGGCCAGCAGACCTTTAAACCTGTCAACACAGCAGACAGTCCCGATGAAGTGCGTACAGCATGCCGGACCATTCTCAAATATGGAGCTGACCAGCTTAAAATTATGGTTACCGGCGGTGTGCTAAGCAATAGCGGCGGTGTGGGCGAACAAAACATGAGCGATGAAGAAATTAAAGCTGCTGTAGACGTGGGAAAAATGCACAATCGCCTCGTATCTTGCCATGCACACGGAACTTCTGGTATTTTGGCCGCTGCCAAAGCTGGCGTTTCTTCTATCGAACACTGTACAATGGTAAACGATGAAGGTATTGAATATATGCTGAAAAACCATGTAGTTGCCGTGCCTACCCTTATTGTTCTTCATGTTCTGGCCAATGGCGCCAGTCAGGGTGTTGCTCAATCTGCTGTTGATAAAGCCGCCTTTCTTGTTCCTCAACACGCAACGAATATTAAAAAGGCTTACGATAAGGGAGTCCGCTGCGTATTCGGAACGGATACCGGAACACCCCTTGGACTTCACGGATGTCAACATCCGGAGTTTACATATATGACAAAAGCCGGCATCAGCCCGGAAGATACTTTATTAGCAGCGACACGTTATGCCGCCGAGCTTCTCATGTGGGATGACAAAATTGGAACTATTCAGCCAGGAAAATTTGCTGATATCATTGCTGTTAATGGAAATCCTCTGAAAAATATGTCTGTCATGTCCCGTGATAATATTTCATTTGTTATGAAAAACGGAACCATCTACAAAAATCATTCTCAAAAGGAGGTTTAATTTATGGAAAAGGGTAAAAAATTTCAACTTCACTATGGATTTGTCGTTGTTCTTGGAGGCTTTATCATCATGGCCCTGCTGCATTCCATGCTCCAAACCTGTTTTAGTCTTTTTCTTGTGCCTGTCACCGAAGGTATGGGCGTAGCAAGAACCCAGTTTAGCCTTTGCACCAGCGTGGTAGCTATCGTTACCATGATAGTATCACCTAAAATGGGAAAAATGCTCGGACAGAAAAACACCCGTGCCCTCTTTACTCTCTGTGTGGCCGGAATGGGATTATCCTATGCCAGCTACTCTCTGGCTACAGAAATATGGCATATGTATATCAGCGCAGCATTTGTTGGCGCCTTTTCCTGCGGCGCCGTTGTCATGCCGGTCTCAATTATAATTGCCAACTGGTTTGAAAAAGGACGCGGATTGGCCATGAGTATCGCCCTGGCCGGTTCCGGCATCGGCGGTACAATTATCACTCCTATTTTAAATAATATTATTGCTTCTCAGGGATATAGCCGGGCCTTTCTTATCTTTGGGATTGCTATGATTATTATCGAAGTTCCTATTGCCTTTTTTGTCATGCGTCCGAAACCATCGGATATGGGCATGATGCCTTATGGCGCCCATTCAACTATTCAAGAAAAAAAAGAAGAAACGGTAACTGTACCCGATATATCTCTTGCAGATCTGAAAAAACAACCGTTTTTCTATATTTATCTGTTAGGAATTTTCTCCATGTGCATGGTTGCCTACGGAAGTCTTGCACAGTTGTCCGCATCTCTGACAGATGCTTATAATTCTACTTTTTCAGCATCCATCGTATCTTTCTTTCTTCTGGTTCTGACACCTGCCAAAATATCACTTGGCTGGATTTATGATAAATTCAGTTCCAGAATTGGAACAGCCTATGTTATGATTGTGTATGCGATTGCTTTTGCTCTCCTGGCATTTGTGACTAACAGCCCTGCATTAATGTATATTATGGCTATTTGCTTTTCCATTGGTGTCAGCAGCGGCACTGTGTCCCCATCTGTTGTCACCGCAGCAACTTTTGGTTCTAAAGACTATGGCGCCATTTTTGGATTTATCAACTGTTTCTGCATGGCAGCCCAGGTAATTGCAAGTCCTGCTATTGCATCCGTTTATGACTTTACCGGCTCCTATCAGATTGCCTGGATTATCTGTATTGCACTGAGTCTCCTCTCTGTTGTATGCCTCATATATGCAGATATGCGCTGCAAAAAAGTATTTGCCGAAAAACTCGTTGTACTGCCATCTTGTTAAATAAAACCGCAGCAAAAAATATACAAAGCTTGTATTTTCAGACCGGGAATTTGCATTAAGTTCCCGGTCTTATTTTAAACTCAGAATATAAGATTAGCTATAAAGTTTTTTTCTGATTTGTCACTGTCATTAAATTTTCCAGCATAATCTGCATCGGCCGGGTTAGATATTTATCTTTATGAAGTACAGCCAGCATCCGATTTTCCATTGTCATCCCTTCCACTTCAACTAATTGCAGGCTTTTTTTGCGTAATGAATCAGCCAGCAGATTCTCCGGCAGAACCGTAATTCCCAACCCGGCTTCCGCCGCTTTGATAAGCGCCGAAGAATTCACACTTTCCCATACCGGATAGGCCCTTTGGCCGGCCAAAGAAAGTACACTGTCAAACGTATCCCGAATCGCACTGCCCGGTTCGCGCAGTAACAGCGGCTGCCGACACAGCCAGTCCAACGATATCGGTTGTTCCGGCAGCGGATAACCTGTTACACATGCAGCATATAACTTATAAACGCCCAATGGGATTGTACGAAAGGCCCCCTGCGGTTCTGTTCCCTCCCAGAAAGCAATATCTGCTTCTCCTCTCTTCAAAATTTCCATGGATGTATTGGCGCTTACCACCCGCACATTAATTTGAATTTCCGGAAACAGACTCTTCATCCTGCTTAAAATCGGCGGCAGCAAAAACGAAGCTATTGTAATACTTGACACAACATTGATTGGCGTATTTTCCTCCAGATGGCTGAGTTTCCGCTCCAAATCCCGGCAGGCGTTCAGAATTCCCCGTCCTTCTTCCAAAAGAACCATTCCGCACTGAGTCAGGCAGGCCCCCTTCGGCAGCCGGTCAAACAGTGCCGTTCCGGCTTCCTGCTCAAGTTCCGCCACCGCATGGGATACTGCGGATTGGGTCAAATGCAGTTTTCTGGCAGCCCCCGTAAATGTTCCGGTCTCCTCAATCGCCTCTAAAATTTCCAAATGTCTGATATTCATGTATGCGCTCCTTCTCCTCCTATATATGAATTTAATTCATGCTTTTCATTAAATTATATCATTTTACAGATTGCAAAACAAGAGATACAATAGATAAGACTGAAAGGAGAGATTCTATTGAAGCCCTGTAAATACGACCATGCAAAAGCTTCCCGCACAGAAATGACAACAACATCAATCTCTGGCCGGACATACCTCTGGCTTATGGCCGTTAATCTATTTATCAGCACTTTTACCTTTGGCGGAGGATATGTCGTAGTTCCTATGGTGCGGCGTTATTTTGTAAACCGCAAACATTTCTTCGGCGAAGAGGATTTAATGAATATGGCTGCCGTAGCCCAATCGACCCCCGGTGCGATTGCCATCAATTTATCGGCTCTGGCCGGGTATCAGGTTGCCGGTTTCCCCGGCGCTGCGATAAGCTGTATCGCCGCCATTGTCCCTCCCCTCCTTATCCTTGGGCTGATATCCACATTTTACACACTATTTATTACAAATGCCCTCGTCGCTGCTGTTTTAAAAGGAATGCAGGCTGGTGTCGCTGCTCTGATCGTAGATTTAATTATTGACATGTATGCTTTAATCCAAAAGGAGCGCTCTCCCTTTTTATCATTTATGATACCGGCCGCTTTCCTTGCGAATTTTATTTTTAATATAAACGTGGCGCTCATACTATTTCTATGCTGTTTTTTATGTGTTCTGCGAGTATTCTGGAAAAGGAGAGAAAATAAATGACCACTGTATGGGAACTGTTTCTTACATTTCTTAAAATCGGATTACTGAGCATTGGCGGCGGTTATGCCATCATCCCATTAATTCAGGAACAGGTTGTAAATCAGGCCGGATGGATTAGCCAGAAAACTTTTACAGATATCATCACCATCTCCCAGATGACCCCCGGTCCATTGGCCGTGAATACTTCCACCTTTGTCGGCCTCCAGATTGGTGGAATTCAGGGAGCTGTGGCCGCCACCCTGGGCTGTATCCTCTGCGGCGTACTTATTTCCCTGTTTTTATACCGCTTTTTTCAAAAGCGCAAAAGCTCTACCTACATATTTGAAATACTAAACGGCTTAAAATCCGCATCCCTTGGTTTAATTATCTCGGCTGCGGCTACCATCATCCTGCTTGCGCTTTTTGAAACAACCGCGCTGGACTTCCACTCATTATTTAAAGACTTAAACTGGATGGCCTTGTTTATTTTTTCTGCCGTACTGCTTATCGTCCGCAAATGGAAAATCCATCCGATTATTATCATTATCATCAGCGGCATTGTCGGCGCCATGGTCTATCTATAGCCATTTTCTTTAAAAAAATTCCCCTTTGGATTTACCAAAAAATCCAAAGGGGCCATATAGCTGTCAACAATTTATACTTCTTCTAAAATCTTTCGCACCTCAACCAGCGTTATACCCTGGCTTCCTGCAATTTCTTCCTCCGATTTTCCACGGAGTTTTTGTTTAAAAATTTCTGCGCGAAGTTGTGCTTTTTCTGCACTTTTAAGTCCTTCACGCCGTCCTTCCTCAAAACTGATTTCTTTCTCTGAAGCGATATGAAATGCCTCGTCATATTCTTCCAAACACATATCCGTCACCTCCGCCTTATTTCCCCGCAAAACATCTGCCAGTATCTCATTCTGAATACAATACTCTACTGCCTCCTCAACAGCCTCCCTCAACGGCATATTTTGAGACGTCCGTTTCCGTATCTCCGCCACAAACACTGAGTACTCGTAAAGCATAGAACACTTTTCCATGAGTCTGGAATTTCTCCCTCTGTTGATGTTTATCATATGAGCCGTAAACTGAACACAGGATTTTTCAGAAGCATCCTCACCATCCATACTGTCCGTTAAATACAGGATTTCCTCGTCCGGCATTTCTGTAAATCCATTATAAAATACATAATACCTCGGCACAGGAAACCGTAGCCGTTTGCTCCCATAAATATCCAGCCGATTCAGCGCAATAAACTTTTTCAATGCGGCAGCCATATAAAGAAAGCCCCTTAAAGGCATGTTTGGATTATATGTACTCTGATGTTCAAAGACATTCATGTTCCAGTCAATCAAAAAGGATAAATCATTTTTCATATTCATGTAAACAAAATCTTCCATCGTGTAGATTTCCAAAGCATCCGAATCCGTATAATCGCTCTCATTAACCGCATTATACAAGGTAAGCAGCGCTTCTTTATCCTTAAATATAAATCGAAACAAACTGTCCTTATGTTTAAAATTCACTCTGACATTCTTTTGCATATCCATCGTATTTTCTCCTTTATATTATAATTCAATCTTCCCCGGTTATGCAATCATTATAGAATGTTCTTTATGAAAAACCTGTCGAACTCTGATAGGGAAAAAGCTTTTTTTATCGACAAAAGAGCTTAGTCCAAATTCACCGGCTAAGCTCTCATTTTCTGCTATTTTACGATTTTCATATATGGATAGACATTTTCCACCATGGCATCCGGATACTGTTCATCCAAAAACTCCCCGACAACACTCTTCGGCGGTATAGACTCCTGCCGCTGTACGTACCGGGTAATCGCCATGGACGACACAATCGCTGTGAGTATCATGACAGCCATTAATATCCATGTCAGAATTGTCCCTGAAATTAAAGGGATTTTTTCAATCCAGCGGCTGACCACCGGGTAAATAAGCCGGATAAGTATGACTGCCGCAATCCCCCAGAACCCGCAAAACAGCAGGTTAATCCGCCCATTCAGGTTGAAGGGAATTTTACTGTAGTCCCAAAAGGTGGTTCCAAAGAGGAATTCAGCCAAAACCGAACAGGAATACTCGAATACGCCTCCAAAGAAAAAACCGCCGAGAAAAATAAGAATCCTGCTTCTCCGCACCGAGTAGAGCAGGCCCACCCCCAAAGCGCCGCCGGCTCCCCAGACAATGCTGAAAGGGATATACAGGAAGCTGCTCCGGCTCATAACCTGGCCTGTTGTCGCCCACATATAGATGGTTTCAACGATATCCCCCGCCACGCCGCTGACAAAAAACATCCAGACAAGTTTTTCCAGACACAGGCCTTTGGCAAAAGTTCGCCCGCTGACCTGCCCGAATCCCTTTTCTTCAGAAGGCTCCTGACTTTTCAGTTCAGGGAAGGACGTATACATACGCCGCTGAACAACCATAAAAATCTGCCTTCCCATAGTTTTACGCACTTCATTGGCCTGGCTGGCAACGTTCTCAGCCACACCGCCCTTAAAATTCAAGTGGAGGGAAGCGGCAAAAGTAACAGCGACATCGATAATAAACACAACGCCGACTATCCATGTTATCGGCTCAATCACCCGCCTCGGCGCCAGAAGCAGAAAAATGTGAATTCCCGGCTGAACAAGCCACAGGGCCGCCACAGCGAGGACTCCCCAGAAAATCGAATATCTGAGACAAATGTATCCGTTTAGGTTATAGGGCAGTTCCCGATAATCCCAGAAGCGTCTCCCGGTAATCTTTCTTAAAAGCGCCCCGGTCACATATTCAATCACAGTCACAATGCCTACGGCCCCGACAAACTGCCACACGGGCTGCAGACTGTAATCAGTCAGTACATTATATATGATAAACATGCTGACTCCGTAAACCGGGCACATAGGGCCATTCAAAAAGCCCCGGTTAATAAAACGCCCATACTTAAAGGCCGCAAAAATCTCTTCTGTCACCCACCCTAAAAAGGAATAGATAAAAAAGAAGGCAATATATAAGTAAATTTCCAGGTGCATAAGCCTTTTTCTCTCCTTTTATCTTATCTGATCGTGCATCCCTCGCTATACACCCCCAAACCGGTCTGCGATGGAATAACCAATGGTATTTTCCGGCATCTCTGCGCCAAAATTATCCGCAATCGTCGCTCCAATCACTGCAAAGGTATCCAGTTCTCCAAGAGCTCCGCCCTCTATGAAGGACGGCGAATATATGAGCAGAGGCACTTTCTCCCGCGTATGATCCGTGCCGCTGTAGGTTGGGTCATTGCCGTGATCGGCCGTAATCATAAGCAAATCTTCTTCTCCGAGTTTTTCTAAAAGCTCTCCGAGTTTAACATCAAAGCGCTCCAACTCTTCTCTGTAGCCCATCGGGTCCCTGCGATGCCCCCAAAGCGCATCGAAGTCCACCAGGTTGACAAAGCACAGTCCTTCAAAATCCTCTCCGGCCAGCTCAATTGTCTGCTCCATGCCATGCACTGAAGATTTAGAACGTTCAGCCCGGGTAATCCCCTCGCCCACAAAAATATCGTTGATTTTGCCGACGGCAATAACATCCTTACCGGCATCCTTAAGCGCATTCAGGGCCGTCGGGCCAAAAGGCTTCAAAGCGTAATCATGGCGATTGCTTGTGCGCTTAAATTCGCCCCGCTTTTTCCCGACATAAGGTCTCGCAATGACCCGTCCGACCTTCCATTCTTCCCGCATTGTCAATTCTCTCGCTATCTCACAGCAGCGATACAGTTCTTTTAAGTCAAAGGTCTCTTCATTGCCGCAAATCTGAAGTACCGAATCGGCCGAAGTATAGACAATCATATGGCCTGTCCCAATCTCTTCTTCGCCCAGTTCATCCAGGATGACCGTCCCGCTGGCACTCTTGTTGCCGATAACCTTGTGCCCTGTCCGCCGTTCCAGCTCTGCAATTAAGTCCTCCGGGAACCCGGTATCCGTAAAGGTTTTAAAAGGCGTCGTCACCTTCAGCCCCATCATTTCCCAATGGCCGGTCATCGTGTCCTTGCTGGCGCTGGCCTCGCGGAGAGCGGCATAATACCCCATAGGTTCATCTGCCGGTTTAACCTGTTTCAATTGTTTCAGATTTGCCATTCCAAGCTTCTGAAGGTTTGGAATGTGAAAGCTGTCCGCCCGTTCAGATATATGTCCCAGGGTATCCGCCCCCACATCGCCGTAATCCGCCGCATCCGGCATTTCACCTATGCCAAGCGAATCAATAACAATCAAAAATATTCGTCGAAACTTTTTCATTTCCGCTCCACCTCCTCAGACTCCGCTTCCCCAAATATTTGAAAATCCGCCATTGTTTTCGGCGAAAAGGCTTTCGGCAATAGCTCCGCCAGGGTGTATACCTGATAATCTTCCGGGCTTTTTGCCAAAATAATCTGAAATTCTTCGGGCTGACAAAATTCTGCCATCACCTGGCGGCAAACGCCGCAGGGCGCGCAATAATCCCGAATAACTCCATGCTTTCCTCCGACAATGGCAATCGCCTTAAAATCCCGAACACCTTCGCTGACCGCCTTAAAAATCGCTGTGCGTTCCGCGCAGTTGGACGGCCCATAGGCAAAATTCTCTATATTACAGCCGGTAAAAATCTGACCTTTACTGCTTAAAAGGGCGGCGCCAACCTTAAACTCCGAATAGGGCGCATAGGCATAATCCAACTGCTCTATCGCCTTTTGAATAAGTTCTCCCCACATGCTACATTTCTCCTTTAACAATCTTTACAATCCTGCTCGTGCCAAGCCTCGAAGCGCCCAGTTCGATAAATTTTTCCGCATCCTCCATAGATGCAATTCCTCCGGCCGCTTTTATCTTGACCCCCGGCCCGATATTTTCCGCAAAAAGCTTCACATCCTCAAAGGTTGCCCCGCCGCCGCCAAATCCCGTCGATGTCTTAATGTAATCCGCCCCCGAGTCCGTAACAACATGACAGAGATTTATTTTTTCCTCATCTGTCAAAAGGCAGGTTTCAACAATCACCTTTAAAATATGACTGCCGCAGGCCGCTTTAATATCTCTGATTTCTTTAAGAACCCGGTCATATTTCCCCTCTTTGACTGTGCCGATGGAAATCACCATGTCAATCTCATCCGCACCGTCCTTTAATGCCTGCCGGGTTTCAAAAACCTTAACCTCCGATGTCGAATAGCCGTTTGGAAAGCCGATGACCGTACATATTTTCATTTTATCTCCCACATACTCTTTCGCCTTTTTAACGAAACTCGGCGGTATGCACACAGAGGCCGTGCCATAAAACACTGCATCATCGCAAATCGCCCTAATCTCATCCCAGGTGGCTGTCTGTGTTAATAATGTATGGTCTGCCTTTGATAAAATTTCCTTCTGTGTCAATCTGTGCTCCTGACTCACTTAATCATCCCTTCCCCTTTTTGCGGCTCTTCACCGCTTCCGTCAGCAAATACTCTATCTGTCCATTAATTGAGCGAAAATCGTCGCCGGCCCATTCGGAAATATCCTCCCAAAGGCCCTGCGGCAGACGGAGCAACACCTGCTTTCTGGCATTCTCCCTGGCTTTTATCGCCTTTTCCCGCTCCTTAATTTCTTTTTCAAGGGAATTTAACTTTTCCAGACGTGCCCTTAGCTTTTCTTCTTTTTCATTTAAATTTTCATCCAAATGATTTTTATCCATGGCTCCGCCTCCTTCCCTGTAAGTTAAAGTTTAATATATACTTCCGCTGTTGACAATAGGCTGCGTATCTTTTCCGGAACAGAGGACAACGAGAAGATTGCTGACCATCGCCGCTTTTCTTTCTTCATCCAGGAGTACAATCTCTTCATCGCCCAATTTATCAATCGCCATCTTCACCATGCCGACAGCGCCGTCCACAATCTTTTGACGGGCTGCAATAATCGCCGTTGCCTGCTGGCGCTGAAGCATGGCCGCCGCAATTTCTTCTGAATAGGCCAGATTTGTAATCTTCACGTCTTCAATCACAATACCGGCAACATCAACGCGCTCCTGCAATGCCGTTTCCATCCGGTCCGCAATTTCCTGGACGCTGCCCCGAAGCGTTTTTTCACTCTCATCATTTTCCTCATCAATCACATCATAGGGATAAAGACGAGCCACATTGCGCACCGTGGAATCTGTCTGTATGGAAATGAATTCCATATAATCCTCCACGTTGAAAACAGCCTTTGTCGGATCTTCCACTCTCCAGATGACATTTGTGCCGATAACAATCGGATTCCCCATGCCGTCATTGACTTTCTGCTTTTCATTTTTCAGTGTATTACTTTTTAAAGATACCCGTTTTCGTGTTGGCGTTGTAACAATTTCCAGGTCATTTGACTTGGCTTTGGCGGCCTTTATCGCCGCACTCTGGGCTTTATCATAAAGAGGACTGTTGGATGCGCTGAACGGGTTGACAAAATAAAATCCGGGTTTCCGAATTGTCCCATGGTAAGCTCCAAACAAAGTCAAAACCAGGGCTTCATTCGGCCGCACCGTCTTCAATCCGCCAAAGCAAATGCACACGGCAATGAAGCCGACACATGATACAATAATCATAATTACAGCCGCTGCAATATGCCCATACATCGACTGGCGGATACCAAAGGCAAACAGAAATCCGCATGCAACAAGCAAAATCAAATCAACAATGAGCATCACCCCGCCATTCATTGGATGAAGAAGCTTTTCTTCAATATTCCTATTTTCCGTCTTCATAATATTTCCTCCTCGTTTCTGATATCATTTTGATATCAATATCATATCTCGTTTTTTTGCAAATGTCAACAAAAAAAGCTGTAACATCGGCAAATATATCGTTTTGCCTCTGAAACAGCTCTTCGCTTGATTTCATTCTACTCTGCATTCAGCTTGCCAAGGAATTCCTTCATACGCTGATTCTCCGAATTGAAAACCTGTTCCGGCGAACCTTCCTCAACAATGACACCTTTATCCATAAAAATAACATAATCTGACACATTTTTTGCGAAATTCATTTCATGAGTAACGATAACCATCGTCATTTTTTCCGCCGCCAGATTTTTAATGATTTTTAAAATCTCACCGGTCAGCTCCGGGTCCAAAGCCGATGTCGGCTCATCAAAAAATAAAATCTTCGGGTTCATAGCCAGAGCCCGCGCAATCGACACCCTCTGCTGCTGCCCGCCGGACAACTGATGCGGATAGGCATTGGCCTTATCTTCAAGCCCCATTTTCCGAAGCAGTTCCTTCGCTTCCTCAAATACCTCGTCCCTATTCCGGCGCTGTACCCGCAGCGGTGCATCGGTAATATTCTTTATGACCGAATAGTGAGGAAACAGATTAAAATTCTGAAAAACCAACCCGTAATATCCGTGAATCCGTTTTAAATCCGCCGCCTTCGCATAGGCCGCCTTGCCGCCCTCGCTTTTAGCCGCAGTCTCACCCAAATAGATAATATCCCCGTCATCTATCTTCTCCAACATGGTGGCACAGCGGAGCAGCGTGGACTTCCCCGAGCCGGAAGGGCCTATAATACTCAATACCTGCCCTTCACTTACTGTCAGGGAGATATCCTTCAGAACTTCCAAACCATCGAAGCTCTTTTTAATATGCTTCATTTCAAGTAAATTCATCCCAACCCCTCCTAACGGTAATAACTCAGTTTCTTTTCCAGATAATCAAAGAACATGGCAACAACCAGGTTAAAAATGTAATAAAACACACCGGCAACAATAAAAGGGACAACCGAAGACTGGGCCGCCACCAACTGTTTTGTCAGCGTAAACACTTCGGCTACGGCCAGCGTAAACGCCAGCGACGTGTCCTTAACAAGCGTAATCGTCTCATTGGCTACCGCCGGAATAATCCGTTTGATAACCTGGGGCATTACAATATGAAAAAATGTCTGACTCTTGCTGTACCCAAGCAACTTTGCCGCCTCATACTGCCCATCAGGCACGGCTGCAATACCGCCGCGGTAAATTTCCGCAAAATAGGCCGCATAATTCAGGGAAAAGCCAAGCAGCACCGCGTTTAAACGATAAGAACTTGTAATCGGAATTCCAAAAATGAAATATGGGCCGAAATATACGACTAAAAGCTGAAGCATCAGCGGCGTTCCCCGCATGATGGATATATATATTTTTGCAAGAATTGAAAGAATCTTAAATCTGGACATTCGAACCAGCGCCAGGCCCAGTCCTAAAATCAGCGATGTAATCAGAGTGACGAAAAATATCTCCAGAGTCACTCCCATACCGCCGGACAACTGTTTTAAAATATCTGTTACCGCCATTTATTGACCTCCTCCGTAAAGTCCTGTGCTCACAGGGGTTGCTCCTCTCAACTAAGCTCAGTTTCACTTCGCTAAGGTTCGAGGAGTACGTTCGCACTAAGCTCGAAAGCACCTCGCTAAGTGCTCACAGCAAAGGGGAGCGATACTGGTCGCTCCCCCTGATGTTTTGCGTCTTATTTGCTGATACAAATGTTGTCTTTATTTACGGAGTATTTATCAGCAATGGTATCAACCGTTCCATCGGCTTCCATCTCGAGCAGTGTGGCCCATACCTGGTCACGCAGTTCTTCATTTCCAAGTTTAAATCCGATACCGTACTGTTCTTTGGAAATCTCTTCATCCAGAATAGTAATATTATCATTTTTGCTCTGCTTATCTATTGCAACGCCTTCATCCATGGCGACCGCATCGGCCGAACCGGCTTCAAGCTCTAAGAGTGCGGTTTCATAATCCGGCACTTCACGAAGTTCAGCAAAGGAATCCGCCAAAGCTTTGATTTCTTCGTTTTCTTCATCCTTCAATGCAGCCAGTGCAGAAGAATCTGCCTGAACTAAAACCGTTTTTCCGGCTAAATCTGCAGATGATGTAATGCCGCCGTCTTTCTTTACGGCAAATACCTGCGTGTTATTAACATAAGGCTCACTCCATGTATAAGCGTCCTCACGGCCATTCATGGTGAAACCATTCCAGATACAGTCAATAGCGCCGGAATTCAATTCCATATCTTTTGCATCCCAGTCAATCGGGGTTTTTACAAGTTCCCAACCGTTGCGGTCACAAACCTCCTGCGCCAAATCCAGGTCAAACCCAACATACTCGCCGTTTTCCTGATATCCGTATGGCGGGAAACTTGCGTCAAAACCAACGGTAAATGTGGTCCGCTCGCCGGCTGCTGCGGCAGTTTCACCGTCTTCTTTGCTCTCTGCATCGGTTTCTGCTGTTGTCTCCGCCTTTGTATCTGCTTTTGTTTCTGCCGCTTTATTACCGCATCCTGTTGCCAGAAAAGAAGCTGCCAGCACTGCGGCCATAACGAATGTCATATTCTTTTTCATAATTCTCTCCTCCTGAATTCTTTGTTAATCACTCTGCTATTTGTGTAACGCTTTATCATAGTAGCATAAAAGTGTATCCGTGTCAAGAAAAATGCCGCCTTCCGGCGACATCTTTCCATATTTTTCCATAAAACAGTTTTAGAGACGAATAGTTACAAAAATATCGTAAATTGCTTTAATCGCAGTTTCAAAGTCCTTATCCTGAACACCGATAATAATATTCAGCTCGCTGGAACCCTGGTCAATCATCTTAACATTGACATTGGCGTGTGCCAATGCGGAGAAAATTCTTCCCGCCGTACCTCGAGTCGCCTTCATACCCCGTCCAACAACAGCGATCAGGGCTAAATCGCCCTCCATCTCTATGGAATCCGGATGCACTGCGCGATGCAGACTTGCAAGAACCGCCTGTTCCTTCTCCTGGAACTCATCCTGATGCACAAAGACAGTCAAGGTGTCAATGCCGGACGGCATATGTTCAAAGGAAACGCCTTCCTTTTCAAACGCTTCAAGAACCCGGCGGCCAAAACCAACCTCAGCGTTCATCATATCTTTTTCAATTGTAATCGAGACAAAACCTTTCTTTCCGGCAATACCTGTAATCGTATAATCCGGTTTTACACAGGTGCTTTCAACAATAAAAGTTCCCGCATCCTGGGGCGCATTCGTATTCCGGATATTAATCGGAATCCCCTCTGAACGCACCGGGAAAATAGCGTCTTCATGGAGAACGCTGGCGCCCATATAAGAAAGCTCCCGCAGTTCCTTATAAGTTACTGTATGAATCGGTTTTGGGTTCTCGATAATCCGAGGGTCTGCCACAAGCACACCGGAGACATCGGTCCAATTCTCATAAATATCGGCCAGCACCGCCTTAGCCACGATAGAGCCGGTGACATCCGAACCGCCGCGGGAAAATGTCTGAACCCTTCCATCTGCGCCGCAGCCATAAAATCCGGGAATAACCGCCCGCTCAACTTTGCCCAGTTTCTTTTTCAGGCAGCTATATGTTTTTTCCTGGTCCAAAACCCCGTCCTTACGGAAGAAAATATATTTTACCGGGTCAATAAACTCATATTCCAGATATTTTGCCATAATAAGACCGTTTAAATATTCTCCTCTGGAGGCTGCGTAGTCAATGCCTTCTTTATTTTTAAAGGCCGTTTCAATGGTCTTAAATTCATCTTCCAGTGATAAATTCAAAGCCAGCCCATGTATAATTTCATCATACCGCGCTTTAATCTGCCCGAGAAGTTCCTCAAACGCTTCTCCTGCCACAGCCGTCTCATAACAACGGTAAAGCATATCGGTCACTTTAATATCTTTTGCAAAACGCTTTCCCGGCGCGGAAGGAATCACATATTTTCTGTCCGGGTCGCTTTTGACAATATTTCCTACCTTTTTAAATTGTTCAGCGCTGGCCAGAGAACTGCCGCCGAACTTTACAACCTTCTTCATCTGAATAGCCTCCAAATAATATACTCCTGCTTTTAAAATTATATAACAGAATCCCCATTTGTCAACGTTTTCTTCCAAAACTTATAGTAGCCACCGCCCGCAAAATAATATATAATATCTGTATGTCACATATCTGGACAATCAGATGCTTTAAAAGCCTGAAGGAGGTTATCATCATGAAAAAACGCTTACTTTTTATTGTCAATCCAAGTTCCGGCACTGTAAAGATTAAAGACAGTCTTCTGGAAGTCTGCCAGATTTTCTGTGAAGCTGATTATGAATTGACTTTAAATGTTACCAAATATATTTCGGAAGCCATCAAAGAGACCTTAAGCGAGAGCGTGCCTTACGATTTGATTATCTGCTGCGGCGGAGACGGTACTTTCAACGGCATGGTATCTACCCTTGTTCCCATTGAAGGACACCCGCCGGTAGGTTATATTCCATCGGGAAGCACCAATGATTTTGCCCGCAGCATCGGCCTGAACGGCAATTCTGTCGATATCGCCCGTCAGATTATGACCGGTTCACCCCGCACAATCGACATCGGCAGTTTTAACCAGCTTTATTTTTCCTATGTGGCATCCTTCGGCGCCTTTACGGAAGCTTCCTATAATACGCCCCAATCACTCAAAAACCGTCTCGGGCACCTTGCCTACCTCCTGGAAGGTGTAAAAGACCTTTCCACTATTGAACCGTGCCATATGAAAATCATTCACGGTGATACGGTTATGGAGGACAATTATATCTGGGGCGCTGTCTGCAACTCCACATCCATCGGCGGTATGATCCGCCTGAATAAGGAGCTGGTGGATTTTAATGACGGCCTTTTTGAAGTTATGCTCATTAAAATGCCAAAGACATTGATTGATTTGACGAAAATTGTCGTTTCCATCAATACCCAGTCCTATGACCCGGATGTCATTACATTTTTCCAGGCAAATTCTCTGGATATTTTCCCGGAAACCGAAGTTCCATGGACGCTGGACGGCGAATATGCACAGGGCAGCAAAGAAATTCATATCCAGAATATACACAATGCCCTTCAGATTATTATTTAATATTCTCACATTTCTTCTCGGTTTTCATACACTGATAGTAAAATAAGTGATTCTCCGAAAGGAGCCTTTATGAATTACCGACAAAATATGGCTCCGTGCTGCCAGCCCGTAAACCGGCCTATGCCGACGCCGGCAGCACCGGCCTGTGAAAATATCAGTACCTTTCCTATCGCGATGGCCTACGTGCCTATGCAGACTTTTCAGACAACATTTGACTTAAATCATGGGCTGGAAGTCGGCACCATTTTCCCTGAACTTCATAAACCATTTTGTGGAAAGAGGTGTGTGCGATGAGAAATTTATGTCAGTTTTCCCAATCTCAATTAATTGAATATATTAATCAGGTCAGCTTCGCCGTAAACGATATTACCCTGTTTTTGGATTCCCATCCAAAAAATCAGAAAGCGCTGGCCTATTTCCATGAGCACAGCGAACGCCGAAATGAGGCTTTAAAAGAGTATGCCCGCCGTTTCGGGCCTTTAACCATTGACACCGCCAACGATGCTGCCAGCAATTCCTGGGAGTGGATTCATCAACAATGGCCTTGGGAAGGAGGTAACTGCTCATGTGGAACTATGAGAAGCGACTGCAATATCCGATAAATATCACACAGCCAAACGCCCAGATTGCCCAGGTGATCCTCAGTCAATACGGCGGCCCCGACGGTGAACTCAGTGCATCCATGCGCTACCTTTCGCAGCGTTTTGCCATGCCGAACCGTCAGGCCATGGGGATGCTCACCGATATAGGCACAGAGGAACTGGCCCATCTGGAAATGGTCGGCACCATCGTGACTCAGCTCACCCGGAATTTATCTATGGAAGAAATCAAAAAATATGGTTTTGATAAATATTATGTTGACCACACGGTCGGCATCTGGCCGCAGGCCGCAGGCGGTATCCCGTTCAACGCCTGTGAATTCCAGTCCAAAGGCGACCCGATTACCGATTTGTTCGAGGATATGGCCGCCGAGCAGAAAGCCCGGTCAACTTACGAAAACATCCTGCGGCTTGTAAAAGACCCGGAGGTTGCCGACCCAATCCGCTTCCTCCGAGCCCGCGAAATTGTTCACTTCCAGCGGTTTGGTGAAACACTTTGTATTTTGCAGGAACAACTGGATTCGAAAAACTTCTACGCATTTAATCCGTCCTTCGACGCGCCGACCACATGCCCGCCATGTGCAAAATAGACAGATAAAAGCGCCGCTGCTTTACAGCCCTTTAACAGGCGTAGAGCAGCGGTTTTCTCTGTTTTATATTCCCGGGCCTGCGATAAACAGGCATAGTGGAAGCGTTATAATACATAAAAGTGTCGATACTGTAAAAATTTCCGTTGCATAATAACTGTCCCTGTGATAAATAATCGATAAAGTGATCGTCATCGACGCCACCGGGCAGGCGGCCGCCACCGCTGCAATCACTTTCATGGATGCTTCTATCGGAATAAAACGCAGCATCCCGCAAAATATTCCGGCCGACACTATCTGCCTCAAAAGCACAACCCAAAACAACCGGGCTTCACGGAATATTTTTCCAAAGTGAATCCGGGCAACAATGGCCCCTGAAAGAATCATTGCCAGCGGCGTATTCATTGCCGCGATAGAATTCATGGCAAAGGCAGGGCTTTCCGGAATCTTTATTTGAAATATAAAACACAAAAGGCCCAAAACCAACGCAATCATACTCGGATTTATCAGTTTCTTCGGCTGAAATCCCCTGCCATCCAGCAGCATAATGCCATGGCTCCATACAAACAGATTATAAACCGCAATAAAAACCGCCATATAAATAACGCCCATATTGCCAAGAAGCGCCTCAGCCAGCGGAAGCCCCATGTATCCAAAGTTGGCATAGGTCACGGCAAACCGCTCCACTGCGATATCATATCCGCCTTTTTCCCGGAGAAATATCCGGCTGAATGCGATTGCCATCAGAAAAAAACCAATAGCCAGCCCAAACAATACGCCCATATGAACCAGTAACTGCCGGTCATAATCTATCTGGAAGGACATGAAAATAACCATCGGGCTGACAATCTGAGTGCTCAGCCGCGAAAATTTTTCCTTCGAATCATCATCTATAATGCCGGATTTACAACAGATTATTCCGACAAACATGATTATAAATATAGAAATAATTTTACCCAATACAGTCGATATTATCATTGGAACCTCTGGCCTCTCTGCCTTGGCAGCCTATCCGTCAGATTGCCTTCCGCGTCAAAAGGCAAAGGAAACGGCCCTGAAACAATTTCTGCCGCCTCCGGCAATTCCGCCGCCAATGCTTCCGAAATCCATATATGCTCAAGAAACTGACTGTTGCATATCCGTATGATTTTCGGGTGCTGCCGGTCCGCATGAATACATGTTTTCAGGCAAAATTGAATGGCTTCTTTATCACTTGTCATCACACAGGGAATTCTGGAACCGTTAAGGTTTTTACAGGTCATCGCATTAATATACATCATATTTACATCAAGCTGATTAAAAATGCGCCTGGTTATCACGCTGGACATCCCTGTTCCCATACCGTTGCCATGGGTTTCCGGCGATAAATCCAGCAGGCATATGCGTTCCGCCTGAATCCCTCCGCTGGCATAGGGCGTTGCAAAGGAACCGGTCACATTCGGGTCCATACCGTCCCCGCTGAAATTTTTGCCGATTTCATCCACAATAAGGACATCGCAGGCAGGCCATAAAATCCGGGGCATATGCTGTTCGGCTTCTTTTAATAACTCCGGCTCCATCCGACCAATATCTTCTTTGGACATCACCTTAATTTTTCTTGTCTCATCAAAGGCATTTTCAACAATCCCCACACCGCACAGGATATTGGCGTGTTTAATAATAGCGCTTCCAAAGGTCTGAACGTTGTAACCCATCCGCTGAAAACCTTCCGCATGACACACCGAAGCCCCATATTGCTTGCCCAGGCCGATGGCCATCATCTTCATAAGGCCGCTCTGATAGGGCCCCCGGAAAGCCGTGTGGAGTTTTATTCTCCCCACCACAATGATACCGTCCGCCTCTGCGGCCAACCGGTCAATATAGACATCCCGCCCATCCGCCGTCTTTCCGATTTTTTTCACATCCATGGACGAATGAATCGGGCATCCCATCTTCTTCTCTGTAATGCCATAACCTTCCAGAAGTTTTTTCTGGCCTTCAGCCGTGGCTCCCCCATGGCTTCCCATGGCCGGAATAATAAAAGGAGCGGCGCCATTTTCTTTTAAAAAAGAAACGATTGTTTTAAGAATCAGCGCTATATTTGCAACGCCCCGACTCCCTGCCGTGACGGCAATCCTCATTCCGCGAATGTTTTGATTTTCTGCAGATTTCTTCCCCCGCAGGACTTCCCCCAGTCCGCTTTTTATAACTGATACAATTGTATTATCTGTCAAATGTGTCCCGTCAAATTTTTGTTTCACTCTATAAAACTGTGGCAGTCGGACGTCTGACAACAACTGTGTCATTTCCCGGCTGCCGCAATTCAAATAATTCTCTGAAATATTCGTCATCTCCCTTTTCCGGGCATGACTTACCGTCCCCATCTCCGCACATATTACCTGCCCGGTTCTTCTCCCCGGACAACTTCACTCCAATAAGGAATGGACACGGCGGCCCCCGCCCTGGACACAGCGATGGACGCGGCCTTTGAAGCCAGCCTCAAAGCCGCTTCCGGAGACTCGCCATCCGCCGCGCATTTAAGAAAATACCCGGTAAATGTATCTCCGGCCCCGGTGGTATCCACAGCATCTACTTTAAATGCCTCCTGAAAGCATTTCTTTTTCGCAGACTGGTACAAAACCCCCTGGCTTCCGAGGGTCAGCACCACTTCCATACCGGGATAGGCCTTCAGCAATTCTCCGCAGATTTCTTCCGGCTCCTTTTTGCCTGTCATCCACTCGCCTTCAATCTCATTTAATAATAACCATTGAATTTTACTCAAGTCACACTGATGAATCACTTCATTGGCCGGAGACGGATTCAGGGCAATTCTTAATCCCCGGCGCTGAGCCGATTCGATAATTTCAGGCACAAGATTGATTTCATTTTGAAGGACCAGAATATCCCCGGCCTGAAATTGAGCAAGCACATGTTCAATAAAATCTCTGTCCATCTCCCGGTTCGCGCCTTCATAAAGTATAATGGCATTCTGACCGGCGTCGCTCACCTGTATGATCGCCTTGCCCGTATCGCAGGCCGCTTCCTCCACTAAAGCCGTATCTACGCCGGAAGTTTTCATCAAATCCACCAGCCATTGTCCGTCCGGGCCAATTTTTCCGGCATGATACACAGAAGCTCCCGCCCGGGCCAGAGCCACCGACTGGTTCAATCCCTTCCCTCCCGGGAATACCTGAAAACTCAGCGATTTCTTTGTCTCCCCCGGTTTTACAAAATCATCCACATGGTACACATTATCAATGTTTATCGAGCCAAAATTCAATATTTTCATCGTTACACCCCACTTATATTTTCCGGTCTGAACGGCCCGGCGGCCTTAGCTCTAAAAGGCCGTCTCCACCTCCCGGATAGCCTGACACATCATCTCTTCTGTAATATTATCAAAAGGTTTGCTCCGCATCAAGACATCGGATACAGCTTTTAAGGCCACCGTATGGATATTTTCATCCGTAAATTCCAGATTCAGGCCGCTAAAAGTAGCTGTCAGCCCCATAGATGTATAAAGATTCTTCAATTCCTCTTTTTCTTCCTCCGGAGCATTCAATACCATCAGTTGAACGGCAATACCATAGGCTACCTTTTCCCCATGGGTAATATGATGGCCCCCCGGAAGCTTTGTCAAGCCATTCTGGGTCGAATGGGCGATACCGTTGCGGACCGCTTTAATTCCCAGAGCCTGAACCAGAGCTGCAGTATAAATATTCAGATTGACAACATTGATAAATTCTTTTGTCAGTTCCCCTTTGTCCATCGCATCCAGAGCCGCGCGGGCATCCTTAAACTGATTTTCCTTTAACATTTTCGCCACAGCCAGCGCCATATAATCAAAGGTATCCGCATTGTCCGAACCCGGCAGAGAAGCGCTGCCCTCGTACCATTTAGCCAGAGAATCGTAAATACCCGAAATCAGATATTTTTTCGGAGCTTTCAGAATTACTTCCGGGTCAACAATTACTAACGGCGGATTTGTTTTTGGATAAACATTTTCCAGATACTCGCCTTCATCCGAATAAACGATAATCTGATTGCTGGCTGCCGCGCAGGTAGCTGCAATGGTAGGAATGGTAATTATCGGAATACCGCAGATTTCCGCTGCATATTTCGCTGTATCCAATGATTTTCCGCCGCCGGTGCCAATGATGAAATCCGGTTTATATTCCCGGCACATAGCCACCAGTTTTTCCACATTATTCATACTGCTCTCGCCCACAAAAGCATTCACTATGTATTCAATACCGGCTGCTTCAAGGGCCGGAAACAGCTTGTCCTGAATCGAGGCTCTTGAACGGGTTCCGCCGCTGACAATAGTTTTCTTACCGTAAGGCGTCAGCAATTTTTCAATCTCATCCCAGACATTTGTCCGGCAGCAATACCTGGCCGGCCCCGACTTATTATATTTAATCGTTTCATTGATACTTAAATCCATCATTTTAATCCCCCCAACATTTATCATCCGCCAAGATACGATTTCTTGACTTCGTCGCTTTCCAATAATTCCTTACTCGGACCGCTGAGTGTAATCCGTCCATTTTCCATAACATAAGAACGATTTGAGATACTCAGCGCCATGAAAGCATTCTGCTCTACCAGCAGTATCGGAATCTTTTTTGTTTTGTTGATATTCACAATAACACGGAACATATCTTCCACAATAACAGGCGCCAATCCTAAAGACGGTTCGTCAAACATGATCAGCTTCGGGTCGCTCATCAATCCCCGGCAGATGGCCAGCATCTGCTGCTCGCCGCCGCTTAATGAGCCGGCCAACTGTTTCTGACGCTCGCCCAGCTTTGGAAAGATAGCATACATCTATTCCAGATGGTCATTCATTTCTTTTGCGGAATATTTCCTGCAGTAAGCGCCCATTTCCAGGTTATCCCTGACAGACATTTCCGGAAAAACCTCCCGGCCCTCAGGCACATAGACAATCCCCTTCGACACGATTTTCGTATTTCGGATTTTCGTCATATCCTCGCCCTGAAATTCAACATTTCCATGCTTCGGCCGGATTAGCCCCATAATGGTTTTCATCAGCGTACTTTTTCCTGCTCCGTTGGCTCCAATCAGAGAAATAATCTCATCCCCGCCAACCTCCAGGCTCACATCATGGAGGGCCTGGACTTTACCATAATAAGCATCGATATGATTCACTTTAAGCATTCGTTCCAGCCTCCTTTGCCATTTTCTGACGGTATCCTTCGCCCAGATATGCGGTGATAACCTCTTCATTCTGCTGGATTTCCTTCGGACTGCCCTCGGCAATCTTGCATCCAAAGTTCAAAACGGTAATATCATGACTCAGGTTCATAACCACGTCCATATTGTGTTCGATCAGGAACATATCCACATCCTTCTCATAGACCTTCTGGATAATGTCAATAAATTCTTTCCGCTCCGACGGGTTCAGGCCGGCCGCAGGCTCATCCAGAAGGATAAGTTTCGGATCGGTCATCAATGTGCGGCCCAACTCAGTCATTTTCTGACGTCCATAGGCCAGGTTATTTACAGCTTCATCTTTATATTTATACATCCCAATAAAATTTAGTATTTCTTCTGCCTTCTCTTTCAATGCCTTTTCTTCATCATTTGCTTTTTTGAAGTTTACAAGCCATGACAAAATATTCTGATTGGTTTTACTCTGGGCGCCTATCATCAGATTTTCCATCACTGTCATTGTGGAAAATAATTTGATGTTCTGAAATGTCCGCCCGATTCCCAACTGGGCCCTGGAGTAAATCGGCATTTTTGAAATCGGCTGACCGCAGAACAAAACTTCCCCCTCTGTCTGCGGGTCATCGCCGGTAATCATATTTACCGTTGTTGTTTTTCCTGCGCCGTTCGGGCCAATCAGTGCGTGTATACGCCCTTTTTTCACCTGGAAATTCAAATCATTGACTGCCACCAGCCCAAAGTAACGTTTTGTCAAATGTTTTGCTTCCAATATAATCTGTTCATTACTCACAGCCTTCACCGCCTTTCACCGCCGTCTTCTTTTTAAACAGCCTTACTGCCTTGCCATAGATGGATATAAGTCCATTTGGCAGGAACAGGGCGCTGAGCAGAACGAGAATACAATAGGTAATCTGATAGTAATCTCCCAAAAACCGCAGTACTTCCGGCAGCATTGTAATAACCACGGCGCCGATAATATTTCCGAAAATATCTCCGATTCCGCCGACCATCAGCATGATAACATAGTTGATGGACAAATCCGTTGTAAACGAAAGACTGGTAATATAATTATTAAAATGAACATATAATGCTCCGGCAAAAGTACCGTACATGGCCGCCAACGTAAATGCGCGTATCTTAATTTTCTTTACATCCAGCCCAAGAGATTCGATAGCGTCCACATTATCACGAATCGCCCGGAATTCCCGTCCCCATTTGGAATAAACGATTCGGGCGGAAATCAAACACATGATAATGGCAACAATGAGCATGAAATAAAAATATTTAACATTGTTATCCAGGGCAATCGGTCCGACTGAAAAACGCGGAATATCTTTGAGCCCCTGAGTACCGCCTGTAAGATCCGTCAGATTGGTCGCAAAAATACGAACAATTTCCGTAAAAGCCAACGTTGTGAGCGAAAGATAAGGCCCCCTCAGTTTTAAGCTCGGATATCCGAGGCCGCGGCCAATCAAAAATCCTGCCCCAATAGCTATCATCATGGTCAGCCACGGGGAAATGCCAAAGTTTCTGGACAAAATAGCCGAGATATATGCTCCTATGGCATAAATGCCCGCCGTCCCCAGATTCATCTGACCTGTCAAACCGGTAACAAAATTCAAACCAAAGACAACGATCATATTAATCGTCAACTGATTCAATAAGGTGATATAATAATTATTTTTAACGGCCAGCGGCACACAGGCTAAAACGATAAATGCCGCTGCAATCCAAATGATTCTCTTATTTTGAATTTTCTGCATGCTTTACTCCTTTCTATCGTGTCTTTCCTGTAATGCCCTTCGGCCGGATTAACAGGAAGGCGACGAGTAAAACAAAAGCTACAATATCTTTATAAACCGACGGAAGCACCATCGACGCGAGATTCTCAATAATACCAATCACCAGTCCGCCGACAATGGCTCCCGGCAGATAGCCGAATCCGCCGATAACACCCGCGGCAAAACCTTTTAACCCAATCATATTTGACATGGTTGTACTGATATTCAGCAGCGGAGAAACAAGCAGACCAATCAGACAGCAAATCATCATACTGATAGCCACCGTAATCATCATTACATGTTTCACATCAATCCCCATTAACTGAGAAGCATTCCGGTTCTGGGCAACGCAGCGCATAGCCTTCCCCGGTTTTGTTTTATATAAAAACAACTGCAGTGCGCCGACACAAAGCGCCGCCACAATGATAATGGCAATATTGGCTATCGAAATAACAACGCTGCCAATCTTCACTGTGCCTATCAGGAAGCTCGGAACAGAAAAAGGAACCGGCCCCCAAAACAGACGGATAAATTCAATAATAATTTTTCCCAACATGACTGTAGCCATAATTGTATAAATCATTGTCATATTCCGAAGCGGAATAAATATGACCCTAGCAATCACCAGCCCAATCAGCGCCACCGTAATCAAGCTCAGAAGAATTCCCGGCACATATCCCATGCCCAAGCCGATAATGTAGGTTCCGCCGAAAATATATGCTCCAAGAGTAATCAATTTATCATGACTAAAATTCAGCACGCCGGAAGCATTCCAGATTAATGTATATTCAATGCCGACCAGCGCATAAATAAACCCCATGGCGATACCGCTGACAATAAGCTGTATCAAAATCCCAACCATATAACGACCTCCTATCCAGCAAGTCCCCGCTTTTATGAAAATAGCTGCGCTTTTTGAAGGCGCAGCTATTTTAAAAAGGAAGAGGAATTACTATTCTTCAACAAGTATATATTCCTGGAACTCTGCTTTTCCGTCTACCATTTTACAAATTGTTCCACCATGAACCATTTCACGTATATCATCTGCCGTATATGTAGCCAGAGGTCCTACCAGGCCTTCAGTTTCTGCCAGGGCATCACGGATTGCCGCAGGGTCTGTGCTTCCGGCCCGTTCAATAGCGTCTGCTACGATATAGATAGAACCATAATAGGTTGTCGCATACAATTCCGGTTCCTCATCGTAAGCTGCTTTGAAGCTTTCAACAAATTTCTGAACTTCTTCCGAAGGATTGGATGTGGTAAAATCAGTTACGCTGTACCAGTTATCCAACCATTCCGGCTGACAAAGTTCATTTACCTGAGGTGTGGAAATGGATGTTGAACCAATAACCGGTACATCCAGTCCCAAATCATAAAACTGACGGGCAGCCAAAGCGGTTTCTGCATCATCTGTCCAAACGATAACGCAATCCACGCCCGCATCTTTTAATTTTAATACCTGGCTTGTCATATCCGTATCGCCTGTATTATGCTGTTCTGTCACGAAGTCAATTCCTTTTTCCGTCAGATATTCTTCAGCGACAGTTCTTGCGCCGGTTCCATAATCATTACTGTTGGTGAATAAGCCAATCTTCTTGCATCCGAGATTATCTGTCGCATAAGCGGCTGCCAACTGGGCCTGAATGGAGTCTGAAGCACGAATTCGGAACAGCCACTCATTGTTAATTGTTGTTACAAGCTTTGGACTGGTAGCGCCGACAAGCATCGGATATCCCGCTTCAGAAACAATTCCCTCAACAGCCAATGCCAAACCGGATAAGTTCGGTCCAACCTGAGCCACAACATTCTGGCTCGCAATCAGGTTTGTTGCATTGATACCTGTATCCTGGGTTCCGCCATCGTCGGCCACATAAAGTTCCAGCTGTTTTCCTAAAACGCCGCCGGCCGCATTAATCTCATCCACTGCCAACTGGGCTCCCTGCTGAGTACGCAAACCATTTGTCGGTGCAGAACCGGTAATGGATGCGGAAACACCAATTAAAATAGTATCTGAATCACCGGCTGCCGCCGCTGTTTCCGCCGTTGTCTCCGCTGAAGCTTTTGTATCCTTTGTTTCCGTTGCTTTTGTTGTTCCCGATGAACCTGAGCTGCATCCTGCCAGCATTGATACGGTTAAAGCTGTTGCCATTAAACCCGCCAACCAACTCTTTTTCATATTATTCCTCCTCACATATTAAAAAAATCCTTCTCTGTTTTATCCCCTATACGATTTTAATTACAGAATATCTTTCATATTTGCCAGCAACGCATCAATTTTTGCTTTTTCCTCCGGAACAAGGTCGCCTAAAGGCATTCTTGGCAGACCGGCATCAAAGCCCTGGCATTTTAATACATATTTAAATACTTCGTGCCAATGTGGATCATTTGTATTATAAGTAATAAAATAATCTACGAATGGCTGAATCTTATTCCAGTAAGCTCTGGCTTTATCCACATCTTTTTCGATAGTGCAGATATCAAATAATGTTCTTGCAAATTTCGGGAAAATTGCAGGCATACCGCTGAGCCAGCCGTCAGCGCCGGCAAGGAAACCTTCCATTGGCGCATAATCATGGCCGTATAATACTGTAAGTTTATCGCCGCAATAATATTTCAATTCATGAATACGGTTTGCATCGCCATGGGCTGCTTTAATACCATTGATAAGGCCTTCGTCTACCATTGCTTTAATCTCCAGCGGTGTCATTTCATAACCACAGAATCTTGGGTTATTATAAAGGATAATATCGATATCGATAGCTTCACGAAGTTTTCTGAAATGATTCACAACTGCTCTCTTATGTGGCTGTAAGTAGTAAGGCATAATTACAAGAACACCTTCAGCGCCGCATTCCTGAGCATATTTACTCAGTTCAATTGTCTGAGCTGTGGAATATCTTCCGGTTCCAGGATAAACAGGTACTCTGTGGTCCACAAAGTCAATGATACTCTTCATAATCATTTTCTGTTCTTCCATGGACATGGAAATGTTGTCACCTGTGCTTCCTACGCAGGAGATGCTGTGTGCCCCTGAATCCAATACCCACTGAACATATCTCAGTGTCTCTTTCTCATTGTAAGATTCATCCTCATTCCAGAATGTCATGACTGCAGGCATAACGCCCATTCCTTTTGTGTTTCCCATTTTTTTGTCCTCCTTGACATATAGTTTTTTGTTTTTATTAAAAGCTTTTTTATGCTTTCTAGTTTAAAATTAAAAATAAAAAATTTTATTTAGTTTAAAAAAATATCTTATCGCGCGGAGCCTGACGAAGCGCACCCATATACAGCATTTGACATGCGGGACGCCCGATGAGTATATTTTTTTTGTTTTTTTAAAGTTTAATTAATCTTTTCATTCAGCCTTTCTTCCATTTTATATATATGATTTTCAAGCAAACTTTTTGCCGTCTCGCCGTCCCTGTCTTTAATCGCCTGAATCATCTGCCCATGTTCCTTACAGGCTATAGGGTCATGCACCAAAGCTGTCCCCGTGGTATTGCGGATAACCATATAACGATTAAGCAAAATATGATATAAATCAGACAGGCAGCCATTCCCTGCCAGCTCCACTATTTTCCGATGAAAACACATATCCTGCATAAAATACTGGTCATAACTTCCGGCTTCATAATATCCGCGGCATTTTTCCTCAATCGAAGTTAATATGCTGACGGTCTCCGGACTTCCTATCTCACACAATGCAGTCAACGCATCTTTTTCAAATAACAATCTGGCCTGACAAACATTCTCTATCTCCTGATGTGTCGCCACAGGGATTATGTATTTCCCGCCGGATGTAATTTCAACAATCCTTTCATGGGCCATTCTCTTCAATGCTTGAATTACTGGCGTTTTGCTGACCTGATATCTTTCGGACAGTTCCGCCGGGTCTAAACGCTTACCAGCCATATAAGTTCCGCCAACGAAGCCCTGGCATATTGTTTCATAGACCAATTCATCCAAATTTCTCTTCAATGACATCTGATTCCCTCCGAAATTATATATTCTATTTCAATAATATACTTTTCATTTCCGGTTGTCCATATTGAATTTAGATGGTCTACCAGCTCATTATTTTGAATTTAAAATTTAAAATTTTTTATTTTCGATAAAATCATAATATCACTTTTCATATTTCGAATCAATCCACAATTCTTCCAAATTTTATATATAATTTTTGTAAATTTTACCTTAAATTTGTCTTTATTCTTTATTTGTCTAAATTGTCAGTGTATCTGGTTTAAGTATAAACTAAATAAGACCATCCCGTGAAAAGTCATTGTTTCAATACGAACTTTCCTACTGGGATGGTCTTATTTTATTTTTCCATGAATTTTAAATACTCTGCCCGTTTTGCTTCAGGTATCTTTAATATTTCCATGGCCTTCTCCGCCGGCCAGCCGGTACCTTCCATCAAGTTTCTTATAGAGGCAATTCGCTCTTCCTCCACGCCCTCTTCATGACCCTCAACACGCCCTTCGAGACGCGCATCTGCCAATTCTTCCCACAAACGCATATACTTTACACCCACTTCCTGACTGCTCTTGAGCATATCCATCTGTTTCACAAGTTCCTGCACACGTGAATCTTTAATATCCTTCCCGTACTTTTCCGGATTTTCCGCATAATGCAGAAATTCGACAAGTCCTGGGGATACTTCATTTTCATTCTTTCCATGAGTATTTAAAAAGATTCTCACGGCTCCGTCATTCAATACCAAACCCGGAATTTCCTGGCAGGTCATCTGAAATGTGTACATATACTTATCCTGTCCAAATAA
>ERZ809224.102-NODE-102-length-92989-cov-12.701240_pt1 | contig 92989 bp, 83 predicted proteins | sample MGYA00520513_ERZ809224 | MGnify/ENA primary metagenome ERZ809224 (study PRJEB31576, sample SAMEA3212658) | Homo sapiens | biome: human-gut; feature: human gut; material: fecal | place: Sweden | collected 2012 ... | reverse complement strand
GGGTTAATGATGCTCGGAACGCCGTCACGGATCAAAGTGTTTGTCACAGGGTCCAAACGGACTTCCGTTGTATCCGGAACCTGCTTTACACATACAACTATTTTCATCTTTCCATTTCCTTTCTTATCTTATTTATAATTCTTATTTAAAGTTTGCCGGTCTCTTTTCAAGGAAAGCTGTCATACCTTCTCTCTGATCCTCAGTTGTAAATGCGACTGCAAAAAGAGCTGCTTCATGTTCAATACCCTTTTTCAATTCCATTTCCATACCTTCATTCATTGCTCTCTTTCCTAATGCAATGGCTGACATACTGTTCTTGCAAATCTGGGCTGCCAGTTCTTCGGCTTTTGCCACCGGATTTTCAGGAACAACATAGTTCACAAGGCCGATTTCTTTTGCTTCCGCTGCGTGAATCTTACGTGCCGTAGCAAGCATTTCCTTTGCCATACCAGTTCCAACCAATCTTGGAAGTCTCTGTGTACCGGCAAATCCAGGGAACACTCCCAAAGTAACCTCAGGAATACCAATCTGAGATTTTTCGGAAGCTACACGGATATCACAGGCCAAAGCCAGTTCACATCCGCCGCCCAGAGCAAATCCGTCAATAGCCGCAATAACAATCTTTGGCAAATCCTGGATTTTGTTGTAAGTTGTCTGGCCCAAACGAGCATAATCATAAGCTTCCTCTGCGGTCATCATCTGCATTGCAGAGATATCTGCACCGGCCACAAAAGCTCTTCCGCCGGCCCCTGTAATAATAATCACCTTTGCATTTTCATCTTCCGCCATCATATCCAATGCTTCAGATAACTCTGTTAAGGCTTCGACATTTAAAGCGTTTAATGCCTTTGGCCGATTAATTGTAATGTAGCCAATCCCATTTTTTGTTTCATAAATAATCGAATTAAATGCCATTTTACGAACCCCCTTAATTCTTTTTGCAATCTGTTATAATACAGTTTTCTTGTTTCTGTTGAAAACTGTTATATTTTTATATATCAGTTTTCGGTTTTTATTATTTCATTATCGCGCGATATGTTTTTTATATTTAAAATTATAGTAGTTTGTTTGAAGTGCGTCAATATTTTCTTGTCGTTTTTAATCTGTTTTTTGTCATTTATTTAACATTAAATTTATTTTTATATAATAATTTAAAATTTTCTGTATTATTTTTGTCTAATCTGCTATATTTGTTCATCTTGTAATTTCCATTAACATTCTGTATAATAATTTTTGTAACACTGTACTATTTATAAGGAGTATCTTTATGTCAAAAAAACAGGATTATATTTTAAACTACATAAAAAAGCTGGAGCCGGGAACCAAGATTTCGATACGCAATATTGCCGACACTCTGGCTGTCAGCGAAGGCACCGCATATAAAGCGATAAAAAGAGCCGAAGAGCTGAAACTGGTCCGAACCCGCCCAAGAGCCGGAACCATCCGTATTAAAGACGAGGCCTTTGTTCAAAATGAATCTTTAACTTTAAAGAAACTGATCCGCCAATTCGGCCTTTCAATAATCGCCGGAAAGGAAGATGACACGCCACTCTCTTCGATTATTATTGGCGACGGAAGTACTGAACAGCTCTTTAAGGAAGCTTCCGGCGCGTCCGGCGCCAGACTGTGCCTTGTCGGCGACCGCCCGGATATTCAGGCCGCCGCAATTTCCCTGGGGCTGCACCTGCTTGTCACCGGAGGGGCCAGTGTCAATCAGAATATCCAGACAACCGCATCCCAAAATCATTTGTGTATTTTATCTTCTCTCCAAAGCAGTCATCATATTCTTTATTTACTGCACGGCATACCAAACCTGGACAAACCGGATACTGCCATGAACCGGGTAAGCGACTGGATGCGGCCGCCTCAATATCTTTATTACAATGATATTGTTTCCGACTGGTACCGCACTTATTATTCGATTTTTGCTCTGAATGACCGGTATGCGGTTGTTGATGAAAATCTGAAAATCTGCGGTCTGCTGAATGCGTCCTCTGCGCTGAATGCGGCTCCTACGGAGCGCATCTCCAATTTGTATACCCCGGACAAAGCCAGTTCCCGCTTTATCGTATCAAAAGATACTTCCATGTATGATTTGGCGGAAAAGATGATTTCGGAGAATTCCGAGCTGGCTTTCACCGTTGAAAATGACGAATTAAAAGGACTTATCACCGCAAATGATGTTTTAAGGTTTTATCACTCCATGGGATGTTCGGAAAATATCTGTGATTTTATATCTCTTGAAATTTTGCTGGATGATACGCGGCAGAAAAAACGTACTCTGGCAATTCGCATGCCCGGCGTCAATGCAAAAAGTAAAAGAACCGTCTCCCAGGACAGTATGGCCATTACCTTAAAAGCAGCCGAAGAATATGTCCGGGACACATTCCACCCGGAGCAGTGCATGCTGACCGACGGCACCTTTTACAAATTTAAAAACTTTTCATTTTCGGCTCCTTTGCAGTTATCAATTTCGCTCATGCCCCGTCCGCAAAATACATGCACAGCGGAGGTGGAAATGAACGATGGAAATGAATGTTGCCTGAAATGTATATTAAACTATAATTTAAAATAAAAAGGAGAAATCCTCATGTTTACTCTCACGCAAGAACAAATAGACTTTAAAAGAAATGTACGGGAATTTGTAGAAAAGGAAGTACAGCCTGTGGCTCACAAACTGGATACATCTGCAAAATTTCCCTATCAGATAATTAAGCGCTGCGGCGAACTCGGTTTTCTGGACACCTTGTTCTCCCAGACAAGTTCACATACGGAAACCACCCGGAGCATCCTGTTTCTGGAAGAAATATCCCGCGGACTCGGTTCCCTGGGACTTATACTCTGCCCCCATTTTCAGGGAATCACCCTGCTCTCAACCGCAGCCTCCGACAGTTTAAAATCAGAAACCCTGCCCCAGGCTCTCACCGGAGAAAAAGTTTTAGCCTACGCCATCAGCGAAGAGAGCGGTGGAACCAACGCTCTCGGAATTTCTACAACAGCAGTCCGGGATGGCGACTCATGGATCATCAACGGCAAAAAATGCTGGATAACCAATGCCGGCGCTGCCGACGGATATTTTATTACCGCACAGACAGCCTCCACTTCCCGGAAACGCAGCATCAGTTTCTTCTATATTGACAGCAACAATGCCGGCGTTATCCTCCGCGAGCCGAGCAAAATGATTGGCTGTAATAATTCCATTATGCGCACAGTACTTTTTAAAGACTGCCGTATTCCGGCCAACTGCCTTATCGGCACCGAAAATGAAGGCTATCCGCTGATGAAGGAAACTTTGAATCTTGGACGACTTGGTATTTCCGCCGTGGCCACCGGCATTTCTCAGCGCGCTTTGGAACTGGCAATTGAATTTTCCGAAAGCAGGACCTATTATGGCCGAAAGCTTTCTTCCAACCAGGGAATTTCTTTCCCGATTTCAGAAATGTATGCTTACGTTTCTGCGCTGAAAAATATGCTTTATCATACGGCTGCTCTCTCCGAAAACGGAAACTCCTATACGGTTGAAGTATCCGCTTTAAAAATTATCGCCAATGAAATATGCCGTAAAATATGCCAGAAGTCCCAGGAAATTCACGGGGCCTACGGCTTGAGCAAAGGTTCGGAAATCGAGCGCTGCCTGCGGGATTCTTATATGATGACTTCCGCCGAAGGCACAACTCAGGCATGTAAAATGGCTATTTCCTCCGCCTTGTTCAACTCTCCGCTGGAACAGTATTTTTAACAGATGAAAAGGAAGCTACAGCGCAGTACCCTGACAGGTATTCCACCGTAGCTTCCTTTGTTTTTTAATATTCTTTTAGCAAATGATTCGCGATGACCACTCGCTGAATCTCATTGGTTCCTTCAACTATCTGGAAGATTTTTGCATCTCTCAGCAACTTTTCAATCGGATATTCACGGCTGTAGCCATAACCGCCGAAAATCTGAACCGCTTCTGTCGTCACTTTCATGGCCGCATCTCCGCCATAAGCTTTGGCAATGGCAGATTCTTTAGCATACGGCAGTCCCATATCCATTAATGTACAGGCGTGAGCCACCATCTGCCGGGCTGTTTCAATCTGAATTTCCATATCTGCCAGTTTAAAAGCAATCACCTGATTGCTGACAATCGGCTTACCAAACTGAATTCGGCTTTTGCCATAGGCAATGGCTTCCTCCATAGCTCTCTGAGCAATTCCTACCGCAATGCAGCCAATGAACGCACGACTTACGTCTAAAGTCTGCATAGCAATCTTAAACCCTTCTCCTTCCTTGCCGAGAAGGTTTTCTGCCGGAATACGGCAATCGTCAAAAACAAGGTCGCAGGTCCGGGAACCCCGAATACCCATTTTATCCTCATGTTTTCCATAGGTAAAACCGGGCGTACCATCCTCCACAAGAAATGCACTCATTCCTTTAACGCCTTTGCTTCTATCCGTCATGGCCGTCACTATATAAATTCCAGCCACACCGCCGTTAGTGATAAAGCATTTCCGGCCGTTTAAAATATAGCTGTCGCCATCTTTTTTAGCTGTTGTTCGTCCGGCGCCCGCATCCGAACCGGCCTGGGGCTCTGTCAATGCAAAACCGGTGAATCTGCCTGATATAATAGTATCGCAAAATTTTTTCTTCTGCGCCTCTGTTCCGGCAAGAAATACTGATTTCAATCCAATATTGTTGACAGAAAGGGTCACCGCAAATCCGGCATCCGCCTTTGCCATCTCCTCAAGAATTGCAGCAACAGACAACTTATCCAATCCAAGACCGCCATATTCCTCCGGTATATCCAGCATATGAAGCTGCATCTCCATTGCTTTATCATAAATTTCCTGCGGCCATTCTCCGGTTCGGTCATATTCTTTTGCTTGTTCTTTTACCTCATTATCGCAGAATTCGCGAACCGCATCAATTAATTCCTGTGTTTCCTCTGTACAAATATATGCCATGGTTATCTCCTCCGCTCTCAATAAACACTTTTCAAATTCAGAAGCCCTGCAATTGGTGCAAAATTACAGGGCCCCTATGAATAATAAAGGAAGGCTCTCCCCGTCTTATCGGGGGAGGCATTTTAAGGAGTTTGGTTTTTTATTCCTTTATCAACCTTATATGTTTTCAATATTAACAGCCGGCAAGCTGGGCTGTTACCTTGTTTTTTATTTAATATGTATAAAATCCTCTTCCACTTTTCTTCCCAAGCCATCCGGCCTTCACATATTGCCGAAGAAGCGGGCATGGACGGTATTTACAGTCTGCATAGCCCTCATACATAACTTCCATAATAGCAAGCACTGTATCCAGTCCGATAAAATCAGCCAATTGCAATGGCCCCATCGGGTGATTCATTCCAAGTTTAAGCACTGCATCAATATCCTCTACAGAAGCAACGCCTTCATAGAGACAATAAATCGCTTCATTAATCATCATCTGGAGTACTCTGTTTGAAACAAAACCCGGAACATCCCGCACTTCCACCGGTGTCTTGTTCAGCTTCTGCGTCAAATCTCTGATTATCTGATAGGTTTCATCTGAAGTAGCCAGTCCGCGAATAATTTCTACCAATTTCATAACCGGCACCGGATTCATAAAATGCATGCCAATCACTTTTTCAGGCCGTTTAGTCACTGCAGCAATTTCCGTAATCGGCAGCGATGAGGTGTTTGTCGCAAGGATGCAGGATTCCTTACATATCTGATCGAGTTTTTCAAATGTACTGCTCTTGATTTCCATATTTTCAATAATTGCCTCAACAACAATATCGCAGTCTTTTGCGTCCTCCAGGCCATTCGACGGAATCAGATTTTTCATGGTTTCTTTTTTCTTCTTTTCATCGATTTTTCCTTTAGATATATCCTTATCGAGAAGCTTCCCAATAAATTCTAATCGATTATTGACAATTTCCAGGCTAATATCATTCAGATAAGTCTCTATCCCTGCCGCTGCCAAAACCTGGGCAATACCGCCGCCCATCTGTCCTGCGCCAATAACCATTGCTTTTTTTATACTCATAGCCAGTCACCTCCTGTTTATACTTCAATCCAAACGGCATCGCCCTGGGCCATTCCCGAACAAATTGCCGCAACGCCGCTCTTTTTGCCGGAACGTCTGAGTTCATAAATTAACGTCATTAAAATTCTGGCGCCTGTTGCCCCAATCGGATGTCCTACTGCGACAGCGCCCCCGTTGACATTAACCTTTTTATCCATTTCTTCTTCACTCATTTTCAAAATCCCAAGACAGCTTACTAAAGGGACTGCGGCAAAGGCTTCATTGATTTCCATCAAATCAAAGTCCTTTGTTGTCAAATTATTTTTCTCCATCAGCTTCTGGATTGCCAGTCCCGGAACAGTCGCAATATATCGCGATTCCCTGGAAGCCTGTGCATACCCTTTGATTGTAGCCAAAACTGGCGCGCCGAGAGCTTCTGCTTTTTCGCGGCTCATTAAAACAATGGCAGATGCTCCGTCGTTTGTCCCCGGTGCATTTCCCGCCGTGACAGTACCGTCCTTCACAAACAATGGCGGAAGCTTTGAAAGTCCTTCCATGGATGTATCCGGCCTCGGCGCTTCATCCTTTGTGACAATTGTACTTTTTCCTTTTACTCCCGGAACCTCGACTGCAAACCGTTCATCATCAAATTTATTCTGGCTTTCTCCTTCTGCCCAGCGTTTCTGGCTTCTCAAAGCCCAGGCATCCTGCATTTCCCGCGTGATATTATACTCAGATGCCACCTGTCCGCCGATGACTGCCATATGTACATCATTTTCCGGACACCACAAACCATCCAGTACCATCGCATCTTTCGCCTTTACATCATTCATCCGGGCGCCCCACCGCATGTTCTCAAGTACATATGGAATATTGCTCATACTTTCCATGCCTCCGGCAACAATAATATCTGCATCTCCAGCTTTAATTATCTGAGCCCCCAAAGTCACCGCTTTTAACGCGGAACCGCAGACTTTATTAATCGTTACCACTGGAACATCATGTGGAATTCCACCCTTCACAGAAGCCTGACGGCCCGGAATCTGCCCCTGCCCCGCAGGAACGACCATGCCATAAATAACTTCATCCACCTGGCTTCCTTCAATTCCGGCACGCCGCAAGGCGTCTTTAATTGCCATACCGCCAAGGTCCGTTGCCTTTAACGGTTTCAACGCACCGCCCATTTTCCCAAATGGTGTTCTGGCTGCGCTGACGATAACTACTTCTTTCATCCCTTTTCCTCCCAGAATAATATACCCTTCTACTTTTATTTACATTTTGCCAGATACTTTTCCCGTGCGTACAGCGCCGCTCCCAAAGCTCCAATCGTCTGCGGACTTTCCGGGACTGATATCGGGTATCCGATTTCATTGCTGAGTACCTTCACCATATTTTTGTTGAGCGCTACTCCCCCTGTCATCGCAACTCCCGGCAATACGCCCACACGTTTGGCCTGACCGCTGACACGCTTTGCCACCGAAATATGGGCTCCTAATGCAACATCCTCCCGTTTACTTCCGATAGATAACTGGGATATAACCTCAGATTCCGCAAATACCGTGCAGGTACTGCTTATAGTCACACCGGATTCAGACTTTTCAGCAACCTCGGATAATGTATTAATATCACAGCCGAGCACCCGCGCCATTACCTCGAGGAAACGCCCGGTACCTGCAGCACATTTGTCATTCATAACAAAATCCTCCGCATGTCCGTCCTCTCCTACACGGATAACCTTCGAGTCCTGGCCTCCAATATCGATGACTGTACGCACATCAGGAAACAGAAAATATGTTCCTTTGGCATGACAAGATATTTCCGTTATCTGTGTATCTGCATCCCTGTACATTTTTCTGCCATAACCTGTCACAATCGTGTACAAAACATCCTTCTCCTGACACCCCACATGTGCTAACGCCTGTTCACGCATTTTTTCGATAGCGTTACTTCCCGTTCCCACATTGACAGCCTTTTGATACAAAATGTTCTGATTCATATCGATAATTGCAATTTTTGATGAAGATGAACCAATATCTATTCCTAAAAACATATTTTCTGCTCCTTTGTTCAATATTTCTTTCTGATTACTTATTTATTTCCACAAATGCCTGAATACGATTGGACAACTGCCCCGATGCGTCTACCTGCTGGTCAGATTCAATATACAAAAGTTTAACTCCTGCTTTCTGAATATCCTCTTTAACAAGCGGATAATCAAATTCTTCCATTTCACAGAATTTCATCTGGGCATAAATAACTGCGTCCGCATTAAATTCTTTTACCATATCCACAAGCATCTGTCCGCGTCCCTTTTTCTCATCATAAACAAGGGCGCTGCTCTTAATATCCATATACCGTCCGGCAATCTTCTCCAGCGCGGTTCCATGTTCCCTTGTTTTTGTGCAGAATTGTCTGCTCTCCTGCATCAGATCATCGGCAACAACGATAATATCATTTTCAACCAAAGCATCCAGATAAGCTTCCGCATCAACCATAATACCTGTGAGTATTACCTTAAAGCCGTCCATTTCTTCTTTTGGACATTTGGTCAAATCGTCAACTAATGCATTTAATTTTACCGTATAGTCCTTCTTATCCATAAACTGGGCTGCTTTTAAGATGAAATGCCGTGTTTTTGGATTTAAAGTCTTTGGATAATCCGGCACGATAGCTGTAAAACGCCGGCATGCTTCACGATATTCATCATAAACTTTAACGGCATTTTCCAAATCTTCTTCTGTCACAGTGACATCCAGAAGCTTCTCCAGTCTTTCTTTAAAGAATTTTAACTCTTCAATCAAATACTCCTCGCCGGCCGGAATTCTATTCTGAGGATAAATGCACGGGATAACCGGAATATGCTGAATACCATAAGGCCAGTTTTTCATAAACCCCTTTAACGCGTCACAAAAACTGTTTCCGACAACTGCAGAGAGCATATTGTAATCGCCTTTTAAGCCGTACTCAAGATTCGCACGAATAACGCTGCAGCAAAAACTCTGGAGATATTTATCAGCCATTTCAAATTCTGTATGGCCGCCCCAAAGGCCAATCGGAAGACAGCCAGCCGCATATACAACCTCATCCGGGCCATATACAGGGGAGATGCCGATTGCTTTTTTACCGGTTTCCTTCATTGAACGGACAACCGTCTTTTTCGGACTCATGGCCGCCGAAATAAGTTCCTGAATTATTTCTGTATATTTCATAATCATTAAACCTCCTTATTTATTTCCTTTATTCTTTTCCATAATTTCAACTAAAGCCTGTAAACGGGTTTCAAACTGGGCTTCTGAGAATACCTTCGGGTCTGTCTGGTCACCATCGAAAATACAGGATGGCAGGCCAACTTCTTCCATGATTCCCCGTCTTACTTCAAACTGTTTGAAATCCATCGGCTTACAGCTTCTATTGGAATGTGAAATCATGCCGTCAAGATTATAGGTGGAAGCCGTCTCTTTTGTTGCATTGTAATCAAATGGAATATCCCTGTTCATTGGAATATTTTCTGCATAAGCTCTGGCCATTGCCGCAATTGTCGGCTCAGTGTAATCCAGCATCCAGCAGCGCGGATAATTCGATGCAACCATGTTAATACCAAATTTTTTCAGCATTTTATATGTAAGATTAAGCTGTGGCCAGCAAGCGATTCCATCCCAGAGAATACGATATTTTTCTTCCTGGTCCTTCCATGGGCCTTCACCCTTTGCAACCTTTTCCATAGATTCTTCATACCACAGATTGAATAAATCTCTGGCCGCCTCTGTACCGCGGTCACATACCATAACGCCCATATAATTGAACATATCAAAACCGCAAATTGGTGACGGTGTGTATTTTGATACGCTGATTGCGCGCATCCAGGCTTCACCCGTTTCCATAGAAATTTCCATAACGCGTTTAAATTTATCATAATCAAATTTATTGCCTGTAATTTCTTCAAGCTGGTCAATGATCCGATAAATTTCGCCTTCCATGTATTTCACCTGATGTGCCGTCGCTTTTCCTTCATGATATACAAACGGTGTGTCAAAGAAGAGGCACGGAACATTCAGCTCTTTAGCCAGGTTTTCATACCATTTGATAACAGTACCGCATGTATTGCTGCAGCAGAGAACCATATCCGGCATCGGAAGATTTGCCAAATCATCGACATGACATCCTTCCTTTATATAGCCAAAGTGATTTCTCGCATAGGAACAGATATCAATGGAATAACCTTCTGCTTCGGCCACTTCACAAAAATGTCCCGAAAAGTGTTTTGCACCCATAGCCGCACCAAAGTTTTCCGGATACACTGTCGCGATATCCATAGCAGTCAATACTTCCTGAGGTGCAATACCTGTCGCCCAACAAACCGGTTTTCCGGCAGCCTTCGCCGCTGCAGCGCGTTTATATGTCGCCGCAATCATTTCATTCATAATCTGTTTTGAGCTTTTCTTTGTCTCAACCATAATTTTCCCTCCATCTCTTTTTTAAAGTAACTCCAGTCCCATTTTTTCCGGTCTGAAAATACGTTCGTCCATAAGTTTCAAATCTTTTGCCACCAGCGGAACAAATCCCATGTGGGCGATAATGTCTTTTTCCAAATCAACTCCCGGTGCAATCTCAGTGACCATAACCCCTTCTTTCACCAGTTTCAGTACAGCTCTCTCTGTCAGGAAGAAAACTTCCTGTCCCATTTCCTGCGCATATTCCCCGGAGAAAGTAATCTGTTCAACATTTTTCTTAAATTTGATGACATCACCGTCTTTAATGATATGTAACTTGCCGTCTTTAATCTCTATCTGAGATTTTCCGGCTGTAAATGTACCGCAGAAACAAACCTTTGGCGTTGGCTGGGAAATTCCCAAAAATCCGCCTGGTCCAACGGATTTTCCATTAAATTTTGTAACGTTGACATTACCGTGTTCATCAAATTCTGCTGCTCCCAAAAAGGCCGCAGCCAATGCGCCTCCATGATATAAATCAAACATTTCCGGATGCTTGATGATAGCCACCGGATTCATCGCCGAGCCCATCGCTAATCCGCCGGATGGGACACCGCCGATAACGCCGGATTCCACAGATGTTATGACTTTATCCGCCAAACCTTCTTCATCGAGAACGCTGGCTACCAACTGTGGCACGCCGATGCCAAAATTAACAAAGGCATTTTTCTTTATTTCCATGGCGCCTCTTCTTGCTATGATTTTTTTCAGGCTCAAAGGTTCCGCCTCTTTTTTAACATCCACCGGCACCTTTAATTCTGCTGAAAATGCAGGATTATACGGTACAGCATAGGATTGAAGCGACCGTTCCGGCGCTCCGACAACCACTGCGTCAACAAGCAATCCCGGAACTTTAACATCTTTCGCGTTTAAAGAGCCGTTCGCCGCCAGTCGGTCTACCTGGCAAATAACTTTTCCGCCGCTGTTATGTGTCGCCGCCGCCAGTTCAAACACGGCATTCAGCGTCGCCTCCGATTCCAGCGTAATATTTCCGTCTTCATCGGCTGTTGTCCCTTTAATAAAACAAATATCAATTGGGAAAGATTTATACAGAAGATATTCCTTTCCATCAATAACAATCAGCTCAACAACTTCTTCTTTACAATCCCAGGCTGCCTGGTTCGCACGGCATCCGTCAACACGCGGGTCCGCATAAGTTTTTAATCCGATTTTTGTCAATGTCCCCGGATCACCGTTGGCAATCGCTCTTAACAGATGAACATTGACATCCTGCGGAACCATAAACACCGGCAGCGCATTTTCTGAACATAATGCCGCCAGTTTACGATTCAAATCCAAATGGCCTCCATGAATACGTCTCAGCAATCCTTTGTGGCCCAGATGATTTCCTCCATGCTTTTCACGCGCTCCTGGCGCCCCCGCATAAAATAAAGATAAATTCTTTGGACTGCCTGTTTCTAAAAACTTTTGTTCAAGGGTGCATAATAAGTCTTCCGGCAGGCCGAATGTACCGAAACCGGAAATGGCAAATGACATGCCATCTTTAACCATATCAACTGCTTCCTGAGCTGTCATAACTTTACTCATATCTATATACTTCCTTTCACTCTATCTCTTACGGCATATTCGGGAATATCGTAAACAGTACAACTGCCAGTAATGCCGCCATACTTGTTACAATAACTGTCATACGGAAAATCATGCCATAACCTTCTTTGTGACTAACCTGTCCGCCAACCTTCAAACTCGTTGCTACATATCCTGCATGAGGCATTGTATCCATACCACAGGAGGAAAGCGTAATAACACGATGGATTGCTCCGGCCGGAACGCCAAGGGCCAATACCTGTTCGCCAAGAATCGGCGTTACGATACTAACCGCAGATGAACCGGATGCTGTGATACCGGATACCAGTGTTGTTGTGATGGCCACGCTCAAAAGCGGAGGCCCCGGCATATTTAATAATGCCTCAATCAGGAAGTTATACGCCGGAACTGCTGTCAACACGCCGCCGAAACCAACCATTGCACAGGAAGCCGTAATTGCAAGCAATGCTCCCTCGGTTCCTTTTGAAAAGATTCCGAGCAGTTTCTCATCCTGATATTTATAGAATAATATCAAAGCGAGAATACATCCGATTAAAGTGGCAACCTCAACTGGCAGCCCGACAACATTCAGAAGAACAACAACGGCAACCAACGGCACAAAACAAAGCCAGGAATTCGGAAGATTGTCTGCCGTTCTCGAAGGCTGTTCTTCCATTCCGGTCGGTTCGGTCCAACCCTCGCCATTTTTTACAGCTTTGTTCATTACTGCATAATACCAAATCATTCCGACTACCAGAATAAAACCGGAACATATGAAACCGAATACCATACCGCCCATCGGGCCATCTCCCAATATAGTTCCCGGAACAATATTGTGTATCTGAGGGGAACCCGGAGAATTAATAGCAAAGGAACCTGTTCCTAAGCATAATGCCCCAGGTATAAATCTTCTCGGAAGATTTGCTTCCCTGTAAAGTTTTGCCGCGATTGGATAAACCGCAAAGGCCACAACAAAAAGACTTACCCCGCCATAGCACATAAGACCTGCAGATAAAACCGTTGCAAGCGGCGCCCACTTTGGCCCAAATAATTTTCCGAACAAAACGGCAATAGATTCGGCAGCGCCCGTACTTTCATATATTTTTCCCAGCAGAGCGCCTGTCAGGAACATTAAAAAATATTTTCCAAAATAGTTGGCATACATACCCATATAGCTGGTAATAAATGCGTCATACAAATTTAATCCGCCGGTTAATGCCAAAATCAATACGCCAAGTAAACCTGTCAGCAATATCGGTACGTCCTTCATAACTAAAATAATGATCAACACTACCGCAACCGCAACACCAATAACACTAATTATCTCCATACCTTCCCTCCTATTTCACTCCGATGGCTCTGGAAATGACCATCTTCTGAGCTTCCGACGTTCCTTCATAGATTTCCGTAATCTTCGCATCGCGCATCATACGTTCCATCGGATATTCTCTCGTATATCCATAACCGCCGGAAAGCTGTACACATTCACGGGTAACCAGGTTGGCCACATCCGAATTGTAAAGCTTCGCCATGGCTGCTTCTTTACCATATGGAAGTCCCGCATCCTTCAGCATCGCGCAGCGCCATACGAGCATACGGCCCGCATCGACCTTTGTCTGAAGCTCCGCCAGTTTAAACTGGGTATTCTGGAACTGGGAAATACGTTTTCCGAACTGTTTACGTTCTTTAACGTATTTAATTGTTTCATCAATGGCTCCCTGAGCAATACCCAAAGCCTGAGTAGCGATACCCATACGGCCTGAATCCAGGCTGGCCAACGCCATCTTTAAGCCCTGTCCCTCTTTTCCAAGGATATCATTTTTGCTCACACGAACATTTTTAAGAATCAGTTCGCAGGTTGCCGAACCGCGGATACCCATCTTCTTCTCATGCTTTCCAACAGAAAATCCCGGTGCATCCTTAGGAACAATAAAGGCTGTCATGCCATTGTTTCCCTTTGAACGGTCCGTCACAGCAATAATGATATACCATTCAGCCTGTCCGGCTGTCGTAATAAACATTTTTGTTCCGTTCAGGATACAATCATCGCCGTCTTTCACGGCAACTGTCTGTACATTTGATGCGTCAGTCCCAACGCCCGGCTCAGTCAGCGCGAAGCAGACCAGCTTGTCCGTAAAGGCTCCCTTCTGATATTTTTCCTTCTGCTCCGGTGTCCCATACTTTGCAAAAAGTCCCATGCCAAGACCGGCCTGTACCGAATAAATAACGCCTGTCGTCGCACATACTTTGGAGATTTCCTCAAGCGCAATGACATAAGCCATGCTGTCGCCGCCCTCGCCGCCTTCCGCTTCCGGATAGGCTGCTCCGAAAAAGCCGTATTTGAACATTTTTGGAATGGTTTCTACAGGAAATCTTTCCTCCTCATCCAATTCCGCGGCTAATGGTTTTACTTCATTCTCAGCAAACTCTTTCGCCAGTTGACGTACAAGTCTGTGTTCTGGTTTTAATAAAGCATACATTTTTATTTATCCTCCTTGTACTGTTTAATTGCCTCTGTGAGCTTCGGAAGCAAAGATGTAACATCGCCGACAACGCCCAAATCCGCTACGTCAAAAATCGGTGCACTGTCATTTTTGTTGATTGCCACAATATATTCGGCGCCTTCCATGCCTGCCACATGCTGAATTGCGCCGGAAATACCGCAGGCCAGATAGAGGTCCGGGCGGACCGTCTTGCCTGTCTGTCCTACCTGGCATTCATGGTCGATCCATCCCGCATCCACTGTCGCGCGGGAACCGGAAACAGCGCCGCCGAGAACCTCTGCCAGAGGGTTTAAAATGCCGTCAAAGGTTTCTTTATCGCCCATGCCGCGGCCGCCGGATACAAGAATTTTTGCTTCCGTGATATCCGCCAGAGCCTTCTCTTCTTTGATGACTTCCACTAATTCCACAGGCATATCATCAGCGCTGAATTCTACGCTAAACTCTTCAATATCACCTGTCCGTGCTTCATCGGCTGCCAGTGCTTTCATAACCCCCGGTCGGACCGTCGCCATCTGAGGACGGTGTTCCTCGCAGACGATTGTTGCCATGATGTTCCCGCCGAAGGCCGGACGGGTCATCAGCAGGTTTTTGCTGTTCTCATCGATTGCAAGACCGGTACAGTCTGCCGTAAGACCGGTATGTATTCTTGCAGATACACGCGGTGCAAGGTCACGGCCAATGGCCGTAGCGCCGATAAGGAAAATTTCCGGGTCTTTTGCCTGAATCACCGCAACAACCGCTTTGGCATAAGCCTCTGTCGTATATTCGGCAAGCATTGGATTCTGCACAAGAATAACGCCGTCTGCCCCTGCGCTGATCAGGCTTCCGGCTTTAGCTTTCATATCCATACCGGCTAAAACAGCATATACTTTTTCATCTAACGTATCGGCAAGCTCTCTTGCCTTCCCAACCAATTCATAAGCAACCTTCTGGATGTTTCCGTCGCGCTGCTCTGCAAATACATATACATTTTTGCTCATCGAATCCATCCTCCCTTAGATCAAATGCTTCTCAGCAAGTTTGCTTACGATAATAGTTACCGCCTCATCTTCAGGCACATTTATCTTTTCACCGGCGCCCTTCGCCTGTTTGGTAAAAGATTTTCTAACTTTTGTCGGTGAGCCTTTAAGGCCTATATTGGCTGTGTCCACGGTGTCTTTCATGTCTTCAAGGCCCCATACCTGAATATCTTTTTTATATGCTCTGAAAATACCGCCAACAGACATATATCTCGGGTGATTTAATTCGGCAAGGCATGTTAAGAGACACGGCATCTTGGCACGAAGCAAATGACTTCTGTCTTCGAATTTACGTTTTACAAGAAGTGTTTCCCCTTCAACCTGAATATTTTCAACATAACTGATCTGCGGGATTCCGAGATGCTCTGCAATCTGCGGTCCAACCTGGGCTGTATCGCCGTCAATGGCCTGGCGGCCGGTGATAATTAAATCAAACTCCAGTTTTTTCAGTGCGGCTGCAATCGTGGACGATGTTGCCCATGTATCTGCTCCGCCAAAAGCCCGGTCACTGATCAGAATTGCATCGTCGGCTCCCATGGCCAAAGCCTCTCTCAGGGCCACATCTGCCTGCGGCGGTCCCATGGAGACGATGGTCACCGTGCCGCCAACCTCCTCTTTCAGTTTTAATGCTGCCTCGATTCCTGCTTTGTCGTCCGGGTTGATAATGCTTGGGACGCCATCACGAATCAAAGTGTTTGTTACAGGGTCTAAACGAACTTCTGTCGTATCCGGAACCTGCTTTACACATACAACAATTTTCATTTTCTTTTCCTTCCTTTCTTTGTTATTTAAAATTTGCCTGCCTTTTCTCAAGAAAAGCGGACATACCCTCCTTTTGATCCGCCGTCGTAAATGCCATCGCAAATAACGCGGCCTCATGCTCGATACCTTTCGATAATTCCATTTCCAGGCCTTCATTAATAGCTTTTTTGCCTAACCTAATCGCCTTAATGCTGTTCTTACAAATCTCTGCGGACAATTCTTCTGCTCTTGCCAGAGGATTTTCTTCAACAACATAATTGACAAGCCCCATCATTTTCGCCTCATCGGCATTAACTTTCCGCGCCGTGGAAAGCATCTCTTTAGCTATAGCCGCTCCAACTACCCGGGACAATCTCTGTGTTCCTGCAAATCCGGGAATAACACCCAAAGAAGTCTCCGGAATACCCATCTGCGATTTTTTTGATGCGATACGGATATCACAGGCCAACGCCAGTTCACATCCTCCGCCCAACGCAAAACCATCAATAGCCGCAATGACAATTTTAGATAATTTGTAAATTTTATTAAAAGTCATCTGGCCTAACCGGGCATACTCATAAGCCTCTGTTGCCGTCATATTCTGCATCGCTGAAATATCAGCCCCGGCCACAAAGGCTTTTCCGCCTGCGCCGGTAATTATGACAACTTTTACCATGTCATTCGTTTCAGCCATCTCCAATGCCTTTGACAGTTCTTCCAGTGCCTGTCTGTTTAAAGCATTTAAAGCTTTTTGACGATTGATAGTAATATACCCAATCTCATGCTTTACTTCATAAATAATTGTTTCAAACAACACTTTACCTCCTCTTTTCAACATTTCTCTCTGATATGTGATGCCCTTATAATCTGCAATTTGGATGCCAATTTATCTCAAGTTTTTTTTCGCACAAAAAAACAGATTGGAAAAAGCCTGAATTTATCAGGTTTTTTTCCAATCTGTTTATTTTTTCACCTATTAAATTTTAATTCTCACTCAATAAAATAATTTTTCAAGAATCGTAACAATATATTACGAATTTCTTATTTTGCCCCCATTTTCTGATGTAACGCTTCGTTACGCCGTAATACTTCGATACGGTTTCTCAACAAGCGTCTTCCGGCATTATTTTTTTCATAATCCGATACAGCCTCGGACGGGATATTTTCAATATATCTGCTGTTTTTGTTATATTATTGCCTGTTTTTTTCAATGTTTCAACCACCAGATGTTTTTCCAGTTCTTCGACCATAGAATCCATGCTTTCCCCTGCAGACATATCCGTTACAGGGACATGTTCCGCATATCGTATATGCTTCGGAATATGAAATACTGTAATTTCGTCACCATCTGACATATAATACAGCTTAGATATAATATTATTTAACTCTCTCACATTTCCCGGCCATCGATATTGTTTTAAAATTTCATTGGCATCCTTTGACAGAAATTTTCTCATTCCATTTTCATCTTTTAATTCATCCAATATATGACTCGCAAGCTCGGGGATATCTTCCGGATGCTCTCTTAAAGAAGGCGCCCGAATATGCAATATATTTAAGCGATAATATAAATCCTCTCTGAACTTTCCTTCCTGAATCATCTCTATAAGATTTCTGTTTGTCGCCGCTATGATTCGAACATCAATAGGAATTGTTCGATTACTTCCCACCGGAGTAATTTCCCTCTCCTGAAGAACCCGAAGCAGTTTTGACTGCATAAAAATCGGAAGTTCTCCAATCTCATCCAAAAAAAGCGTCCCGCCATTCGCCAATTCAAATTTACCCATTTTCCCTGACTTCAATGCGCCCGAAAAACTGCCTCCGACATAGCCAAAAAATTCACTTTCAAAAAGATTTTCCGGAATTGCCGCACAATTCACCCGCACAAACATCCGTTCATGACGTTCGCTGCAATGATGAATGGAATGGGCAATCAGCTCCTTACCCACGCCGCTTTCACCAGTAATAAGAACTGTCTGACGCACCGAAGCAACTTTTACAATCTCTTCCTTCAACAGCCGAATTACTGTGCCATTCCCAATAATATTATCCAAAGAATACTTCGAGCTTTGTAATTCAACAAGTTTGGTTTTATAGTAAGATAATTCATTATTGATTTTCTGATTTTTCTCGGCCAAAGCCATTAAATCTTCAATACTTGTAAACAGCAGTAAACCAAACATCCCAAGCGATTTTCCATTTTCTATAATGGGAATTCGATGTACAATAATCTCCTGCCCCTTCACTTTTCCCTTCGTATACTTGTGCCGGGTCGCATATTCTGCTTTTTGAGTCTTTATGACTAACGGAGCTCTCGAGTTGTCAATAACCTCATAGACATGCTTACCAACAGCTTTCTCAGGGTCTACCATTAAAAATTCTCCATAGGATTTATTCATAAATAAAATATGTTCGTCCGCACCAACCAGTATGACCGGCATCGGCAATACTTCCAGTGCTTTTTTATATATATCTATATCTTGCTCTCTGCCATTCATCAAATCTCTCCTTTCTTAATTTATCACATATCAGAGAGAGTGTTGACATTTGTAGGATATTAGATTTATCGTTTTTCTTATATTTTATTCATACCTTATCGCGCGGAGCCTGACGAAGCGCGCCCATGCGAAGCATCTGACATACGGGGTGCCCGAAAGGGTATAGTTATTCCGGAATTTCGCCTACCCCATTCAAAATAATTCTCGGACAATAAGGATATGTCTCCGCCTCTTCCCTGGAAGTTACGCCGGAGAGCACAAGGCAGGTATCCAGCCCCGTTTCAATTCCCGCAATGATATCCGTGTCCATGCGGTCGCCGATAATGGCGGCATCCTGAGAGTGAACGCCTAAAAGCTGAAGCCCGGTACGCATCATAAGCGGATTCGGTTTTCCGACAAAATAGGCCTGTTTCCCGGTCGTCATCTCAATCGGAGCAACCAACGCACGGCAGGCCGGAACAATTCCCTGCTCTGTCGGCCCGGTCAAATCTGTATTGGTTCCCACCAGCTTTGCGCCATTCTGAACATGATGCACCGCCTGGCAAATGCTGTCATAATTATAATTATTCGTTTCGCCGATAATAACATAATCCGGGTTAATCGAATTATTGGTGATTCCGGCTTCGCTGAGCGCCAAAAACAACCCCGGGTCTCCAATCACATAAGCCGAACAATTTGGTTTCTGCGAACTGACAAACTTCGCTGTTGCCAGAGCGCTTGTATAAAAATGTTTCTCATCCACATCCAGCCCCATGCGGCCTAATTTCTGCTGCAATTCCTTTGGTGTCTTGCCGCTGGCATTGGTGAGAAAGAGAAAGTTTTTATTCTCTTTATAAAGCCACTCAACAAATTCCTTTGCCCCCGGCAAAAGTCTGTCCCCGTGGTAAATGACGCCATCCATATCACAGATATATCCGGCCTTACTTCGAAAATTTTTCATATTCTATTCCTTTCGTTTTTAAGCGGTGACTTTTTCCGCTTCTACATATTCCGCAATATTGACCGCATGGTCAGAAATACGCTCTAAATTACTTAAAATATCCAGGAACACAATGCCCGTATCCGCCGAACATAATCCCTTTGAAAGACGCTCCATATGATTATGACGCATGTCTTCTTCCATGCTGTCCACATCATCCTCCAGCATATATACCCGTTTAGCATCCATAATGGACTCCCGGCTTCTCGAACTGATAGCTAAATCCACTGCCTTTAAAACCACATCTTCAATATCCCTCAAGTCTTCAATCGCATCACTTGAAAGCTGAATATGCCCCTTGACAAGCCCTTCGGCCAATTCCGCAATATTATCGCAGTGGTCGCCGATACGCTCCAAATCGCCGACGGTAAAAAGAAGATGGCTGACCGTCTGAATCTGCTTTTCTGTCAGAGATTCATGGCTCAAATGCACCAGATATTCGGTCAAATCCTTTTCGAAAATATCCAGAGTTTTCTCCAATATATTCGACCTCCGAATCTTTTCCTCGCTGACATCAAATACACTGCCCATGGAAATCTCCACATGTTCTTTGGCCAGCTCGCCCATATGAGTCACCTGTTCCGCCGCACTCTGAATGGCAAAGGACGGTGAACTTAAAATACGCAAATCCAAATGAGGCCGTTCAAGCGCCGCTTCATCCACAGAAACTGCAGATATTTCTGCGGCCGCCAGACTCTCCGGCTTTTCCCGGACAATCCGCCCTGAAAGGGTTACCAACTGTTTTGCAAACGGGAACAGAAGCAATGTATTGGTAATATTAAATACTGTATGGAAAACTGAAATGCCCACGCTGGTTACCCGGCCGCCCGCAAAGGCCGGATTCATGGTAAACACAACAAACATTAAAATGCCGAAAACAATTGCGCCGATCACATTAAATAAAAGGTGGATAATGGCCGCCCGTTTCGCCGTGCGGTTCGCCCCCGCACTGGATATCAGCGCCGTCACGCAGGTACCGATATTTTGTCCCAGAGTAATATAAATCGCCGAATTCCAGGATACAACGCCGTTGAGCGCCAGTGTCTGGAGAATACCGACAGATGCCGATGAACTCTGAATAATCGCCGTTACCACGGTGCCGGTTAAAATGCCCAGTATCGGATTCTTGCCAAGCACCTGAAAAGCCGTCGCAAAAATCGGCGCTTCCTTATATGGTGTGATAGCGCCGGACATGAAGCTGAGTCCGATAAAAAGGACGCCGAAGCCGACAAGGATTTCCCCAACCTGCCGCAATCGTTCTTTACTCGAAAACAAAACAATAAACGCGCCCAAACCAATCAGAAGCGGTGCAAAAAATTCCGGTTTAAGCATCTCGCCCCATTCACTCATAGATACAAGCCAGGCTGTGATCGTCGTACCGATATTGGCGCCCATGATGACGCCCACCGCCTGAGTCAGACTGATGATCCCTGCATTAACAAAACCGACAACCATGACTGTCGTTGCCGACGAACTCTGAATCACCGCCGTCACCAATGCGCCCACTAAAACGCCCAGAATCCGATGATTCGTCAAAATACCCAATAACTGTTTCATCCTGCCGCCGGCCGACTTTTGAAGTCCGTCCGCCATCACGTGCATGCCATATAAAAACATACCGAGTCCGCCAACAAACTTAAACAGCATCTCAATATCTGCGATAGACATGTAATCTCTCCTCCTCTAATGTCCTTTCATTGAACCGCCTGTTTTACGATATTCGGTTTCAAAATTCTGGTCATAGAGTTTCGACAACTCATAGGCATTGCCGAGGAAATCCCCAACAACCACCAGGGCTGTTTTTGTAATTCCTGCCGCTTTTACTTTATCTGCAATTGTCTCCAATGTCCCGTAAACGATTACTTCCTCCGGCCAGCTTGCCTTATAAACAACAGCCGCCGGTGTATCTCTTTCGTAGGACTCGCTCAATAATTGAACCAAAACTTCGATTTTACCTACACTTAAAAATATTATCATGGTAGCATGGTGTTTTGCAAGGCTAAGAATTTTTTCCTTTTCCGGCACGGGGGTACGGCCCTCAAGCCGGCTTAAAATCACGGTTTGCGATACCCCCGGGAGGGTATATTCTTTTTTCATGCTGGCCGCCGCCGCTAAAAAAGAGCTGACCCCCGGGATAACCTCATAGGAGATTCCAAGCCTATCCAAAGCATCCATCTGCTCACGGATTGCCCCGTAAATCGACGGGTCCCCCGTGTGTACCCGGGCAACGGACAGGCCCTTTGCCTCCGCTTCCTTCACAACCTGAATGACTTCCGGCAAGGTCATATAGGCACTGTTATACACAACAGCGCTTTCCTTCCGGTCATCCAGAACTTTTTTATTCACCAAAGATCCGGCATATATAATCACATCCGCCGAATCAATCAGCCTTTTTCCTTTAATCGTCAACAATTCCGGGTCTCCCGGCCCGGCGCCGATAAAGTGAACCATCACATCCCGCCTTTCTTGATAATCAATGTCGTAAAATAACCATAGGTCCTGTCCGCTGCAGGCGGACCAATATATTCATCCGCCATCCCGATGTTGCTGAGAACCACCGTTTTATCTAATAAATTCTGTTCTCTCAGAATCTCTCCAATCTGCATCATCGAACTTCCGGCTTTCATTACCACAAGATTATCACACATCTTTAAGGCTTCTTTCAGAGATTCCATCCCCTTCAAAGAGGAGAGCACCATCATATTTTCATTACCTTCCACAAGGCTTGTCTGGGCCAGGGCAGCGCCGCCGGAAAAAGCCGAAATCCCCGGAATCGTTTCCGTCTCATAGCCTTCCTCCCGGATATACTTAAATGCCTGATGATAAGTACTATAGACAGATATGTCCCCAAGAACAATCATCGCCACATTTTTACCCAAATCCAACTGTCCTCTTATCTGCCCTGCGGCCCGTTTCCGGCACTCAGCCCGTTCCGCCTCGGAACGTTCCATTTTAAAAATCACCGGCAATATTTTTTTATTCCTTAAATCCACCACCGGGCGTATGATCGACAGCGCCACGCTTTCCTCTTCCGGAGCTTTCACCGGAACAGCAATCACATCCGCCGATTCCAGAATCTCCTTCGCTTTTATTGTCAATAATTTTGAGTCTCCCGGCCCGACGCCCACGCCATATAATTTTCCAGCCATAAACTACTCCTCTATGTTATTTATCTTTATTTTGTAAAATATACAGCCAGGATGTGCCGTCCTTTGACATCGGAATCTTCTGAATCCGTTTCAGCCACGGATGTTCAGCCAGCTTTCTTTCCATAAGCTTTCCATCTTCGCTGTAAACCGCCATCACGCCCTGAGGCGCAAGAAGTTCCCGCCCTCTCGTAAACAAAAGCTCATAGCAATATTCCGTCGAATCCTTTCCGCGGAAATTTGCTGGCCGCGGCATATCGGTCAATATCTCATCAAACTTGTATTCATGCTTAAAATCATTAAAATTCCGATGAATCAGATGGATATTCAGTCCGGCCCGCCGGCTGTTTTCCAATGCGGCCTGAATCGCCTGCTCCGAAATATCCAATCCGTATATACTTTTATAGGGAGCCGCCAGAGCTCTCTCGATAAGCAAAGCAGCCGTGCCGCAAAACCCATCCAGAATATTTGCTTCCGGCCGAAAATAAGGTTTCATATAATACATCATCAACGCCGCCTTTGACGGCTGCATCGATGTGGAAGTCGCGTACTTCCGATAGGAAAAACGTTTATCCGGCATAGAGGTCAATTTCAGGAAAACCCGGCTTCCCTTTGTTCCCGCCAGAATTACCCGGATTTCAACCTCATAAAATGAAGGCTCATTAATAAGCATACCATCGCTGTTTTCTTCCAGATATGCGGATAAAACCTTTGCCAATTGATTTTTTACCGCAATATCCTTCGTTCCCCGCACATCTACGCGGAATAAAAAGGGATGCTTTTCCGCATGCCTCTCCTGAATATATGGGATGAGCCCCTTTTCCAAAATCTTTTTTCCTATGATTTTCCCGTCAGAAGCAGGAATCAGCGCCGGATAAAAATCAAATAAAAGGGCCTGATATGTCCGTATATCACGCACATTTTCCAATTTTTTCGTCGTTACCAGACAGCCGCCCGTCATAACCCGGCCTTTTGTCTGAGGAATACCCTCCGCCTGCTTTAAGACAGTCTCCTCATGCCCCCGGGGAACAATGAGCAGCACCCGGTTTTCCATCGACTCGCCACAGAATTTATGATGTTTTGGCGGCTCCGCCTTCCATATGAGTTTTTGAAGCTGTTTTATTTCTTCGGCGGAATGTTTCGTCCGCTCCCGGGCCTCTAAAAATTCCCATCGCTCCTTCAATTCCGGAAGATAAGCCTTATATTCAAAACCGCCAAGAGCCGTCAGATAATCGCTTTTTAAAAACTGGGTTTCTTCTGCCTCATAATGCTGAAAAAGAATATCCAGCAGGGTTGAATCTCCAACTCTTCCGAGAAGCTTCACCGCATTTTTTCGAACTTTCGCATCCTCATGCTCCAAAAGCCCGATAAAATAATCTTCATGCTCATAATATTCATCCAAAAATTCATCCAATGCCGCTTCTTCCCGGACAGCCTGATTTAACTGAATCATATTTTCCCGAATCTTATTTCCATTATATATTTCTGCACATAACTTTTTTATCATCAGTATTCTTCCCCTTCATTCCATGTTTCCGCAATAACCAGGGTCACCGGGTGGCCGCCTTCCATCAAATGATAACTGCCCACCGGCCTGTCCGTTTCAATACGGATGGTCACTATCTCCCTGCGCCGCAGGCCCTTCATCGAATCCAGCAGACTGTAGGCCTCCGTCATCGTTTCCAAAGTCACACAGGCAATCAGAATCCGGATTCCCGCCCCATAACTACAGATTTTTTCCAGAATCCCCGACAGGCCTCTGCCGGCGCCGCCGACAAAAACATGGGTTGGCCGCGGAAGTCCCTCGAAGGCCTCCGGCGCTGTTCCCTCAATTATATCCATATTGGCTGCCCTCAAATGCTCCCTGTTCTGATATAAAATCTTAAGGGCCTCCGGATTTTTTTCAATGGCAATCACCTTTCCCGCTGGGCAATGCCTTGCACATTCCAGGGAAACGGAACCGGTTCCGGCCCCCACATCCCAGACAATCGAATCGACTAAAAGCCCCATTTTACCAAGGGCAATCCAGCGGACTTCCTCCCGTGTCATCGGAGTCCTGTTCCTCAAAAATGTGCTGTCACGCAGCAAAGGTGCACTGTCACACGTCAAATCTTTATTGCCGGCTTCACAGGCCCCGAACTGTTCCGCCGGGTCTGCTGCTTCGGAATTTTTAATCATTACCAGGCTTAAAGCCGGGTATTTCTCACGAGAAACAGCCGCCGGGCCGCCGGATATGATAACTTCATCGGGATAAGATATCCGGCTTCCCGCCGCCATATCCACTGATGTCAGTCCGGCTTTTATGAGCTGTCCAGCTATCCAATCCGGCGTCCGCTCATTATCACATAATATAAAAAGTTTTGGCGAACGAGAAACCTCTTTCACCAGCATTTTCCCCGGCATATTCCGCCCATGGGCGCTGAGAATTTTCGCATCCTCCATCGATTCGCCAAGTCTGGCCGCAAAGGCCTGAATTGAGCCGATGCCGGGAATAATCTCAACCTGTGCATCCGGAAATGTCCGCCGAACCAGCCGGTAAAGGCTGTAAATCAGAGGATCTCCAGATACAAGTATGCCTGCACTCAAAGAATCCGGCTGATTTTTCAGCCATTCCAGCCGTTCCATCATCCGGCCCATTTCAAAAATATGCGTTTCATCCGCCTCCAGTCCAAATGCCTGAAGCAGACGTTTATCTCCGATAATAAGACTGCTCTCTGCCACGGCCTGCCGGGCCATTGGAAGAATATACGCTTCATCTCCCGGCCCTCCGCCGATAATCCGAATATGTTTCACCCTGTTATAGCCTCCGTATTCCGGCTTTTTCCCAAAAGCCCTCCTGATTCATCCAAAAAAGCCACAGCCACATCGCCTGTACCGCCCATTCGCAGCCGGCATTTTTCTGCAGCCCTGTCACCAATTGCATCCCATATATATTCCATGTCATGAGTTCTTAAAATCTGCACGGCTTCCGTAACCGTCCGACATTCATAAAGCTGCCGGATGACCTGCTGCTCCGCGCCTGCCAGTGCGGCAAAGGTGCAAATCGTTTCCATTCGTCCATCCGCCACATGGCTGTGTGTATTCATAATATCCGCGGCCAGTTTCACAAGCTTTCCCGCAAAACCGCCGATTAAAATCTTCTTCACATTCAACCGGGAAGCCTCATCCAGCATCAGTCCGGCATAATTGCTGATTTGAACAAATTCCATTCGGGACATATCCTTTTTTTGCTGAATCAGCCATTCCCGCATCCGCCGTTCCCCCGTCTCCCCAAGGACAAAACAGACATATTCCGGTTTCGCAGCCACAGCCACAGAAAGACAGGTTTTCAAGGATTCCACCACCGCCGACTCACTCATCGGCCGCACGATGCCGCTTGTCCCAAGAATGGACAGGCCGCCTTCAATCCCTATTCTCGGATTAAATGTCCGGGCCGCCAGCGCCTCCCCTCCGGGGATAGAAATTTCCACCTCGGCGCCGATATCGCCGACACAGCGGCGGATTTCTTCTTCAATCATCCGGCGGGGTACCGGGTTAATGGCAGCTTCGCCCACCGGAAGCTTCAGTCCCGGCCGGGTCACATAGCCGATACCTTCTCCGGCCTTAAACCGTACAGGCCCCGCTTCCTCCGAAAGCCTTACCCGCGCAATAACCTCGCATCCATCCGTCACATCCGGGTCGTCGCCGGCATCCTTGATAACGCCGCAGGCCGGGAATTCTTCCTGCACAATGGAAAGGCATAACGTCTTTCCCGCCGGCGTATCCACCCGGATATTTTCCGGGCACTGCCCCGAAATCTGCCATTGAACCGATGCCCGGACCGCCGCCGCCGCGCAAGTACCCGTGGTAACCCCTTCTCTTAAATGACCGGGGGACTTTATATCGGATAATTTCATAACTTCTTTCCTCTCTCCAGCGCCCCATAATTCTATTCAAAAAAAGGCCATCCAGGGGATAGCCTTCTTCTGATAATCACGTTATGACAATACTGCAAATTCTGATACTAACGATTTAAAAAATTAAATGTATGATATTAGAAAAGGCACATTGGTACGAACACTTGATTATAATTTGGTTACATTTGTTGCCTGAGGGCCTTTTGAACCTTCAACAACATCAAATTCAACTTCCTGGCCTTCATCAATTGTCTTGAAACCATTCATGTTGAGTCCTGAATAATGTAAGAACACATCATTACCTGTCTCGTCACTGATAAAGCCGTAGCCCTTCTGGCTGTTAAACCATTTCACTGTACCTTTCATAATTAAATCCTCCAAATATCTACTGTACCCCTAATGGTATTCAGTACACCTAGAATAGCATAGTCATCTTTCAGTGTCAAACATAAATTGTCGACACTCTGTGAAAATTTTTTTACACTTTTCATAAAAATTATATGGTATATCTGTGAAAATTGTATTATGATAGTAACAGTATGAAACCTTAACAAGACATTGGAGGTGTCTATGAAACATTTAATTAATCCATTAGATTTTTCTGTTGAAGAGACCGAAGAACTCCTTCTTCTGGCCGAGGACATTGCTGAAGACCGCAGCCGTTACAGTGATGTGTGCCACGGCAAAAAACTGGCAACGCTTTTTTATGAACCAAGCACCCGCACCCGGCTGAGTTTTGAAGCTGCCATGCTCAATCTGGGCGGAAACGTTTTAGGCTTTGCCAGCGGCGGAGACAGTTCAGCAGCCAAAGGTGAGAGCGTCGCCGACACGATTCGTGTTGTTTCCTGTTATGCAGACATTGTTGCCATGCGTCATCCAAAAGAAGGGGCTGCTCTCGTTGCGGCAACTCATGCTGCTGTCCCGGTGATTAACGCCGGTGACGGCGGACATCAGCACCCAACCCAGACATTAACTGACCTTTTAACCATTCATTCGCTGAAAGGCCGTCTGGATAATTTGACGATCGGGCTGTGCGGCGACTTAAAATTTGGCCGTACCGTTCATTCCCTGATCAGCGCTCTCGGGCGTTATCCGGGCATCAAATTTGTGCTGATTTCGCCGGAGGAATTAAAGATACCGTCTTATATCCGTAAAGAAGTCCTTCAGAAAAACGACATTGCTTTTAAAGAAACCGAAGATTTGGAATTGGTAATGCCGGAACTGGATATCCTTTATATGACCCGTGTTCAGAGAGAACGTTTCTTCAATGAGGAAGATTATATCCGCTTGAAGGACAAATACATTCTGGATACAAATAAGATGGCCCTGGCCAGAGAAGACATGCTTGTTCTTCATCCATTACCACGTGTCAATGAAATTTCTGTAGAAGTGGATAACGACCCACGGGCTGTCTACTTCAAACAGGCTCAGTTTGGCGTTTATGTCAGAATGGCATTAATCATGAAACTTCTGGGGGTAGAATTATGTTAAATATCAGCGGTATTGACGAGGGTTATGTGATTGACCATATCCGTGCCGGAAAAAGCATGGATATCTATAAATATTTGAAACTGGACAAGCTGGACTGCCAGGTAGCTATTATAAAAAATGCTTCCAGCAATAAGATGGGCAAAAAAGATATTATCAAGGTTCAGGGGGATATGAATCTGAATCTGGATATTCTCGGTTTTGTTGACGATCAGATTACCGTAAACATTATCAAAGGCGGCAAGATTGTGGCCAAGCAGAAACCAAAACTGCCTCAAACAATCACCAATGTCATCCGATGCAAAAATCCACGGTGCATCTCCACAGTGGAACAGGAACTGCCTCAGATTTTCAAATTGACCGATGCTGAGACGCGTACCTATCGCTGCATTTACTGCGATGAAAAATTCGACTCAAAATAAACAAATTCAAACAGGCGGAATTTATCCCTCGGGATAGGTTCCGCCTGCTTTATCTTTTGTAATTCAATTGCTTATATTTTATTCTGCAACTTTAAATTCATCTTTTCCAACGCCGCAGATCGGGCAAACCCAATCTTCCGGCAAATCTTCAAAAGCTGTTCCTGGGGCAATGCCGTTATCCGGGTCGCCTACAGCCGGGTCATAGATATATCCGCATGGTTCACATTCATAAGATTTCATAATTTGCCTCCTTGTTTTTTTACTATAATCTATATATTCAGTAATTCCTATACTAAAAATCAGGCTTTCCAAAGTCCATGAAGGTTGCAGTATGCGTAAGCAGCAACAACTTTATCGCCTTCAACCAATGCAAATTCTGCTCTTGGAGCTTCTTCCGGTTTTAAGTCCACTTTCTGGCATCCTTTTTCTGTTTCAAGAACAATCCATTCAATATAGTGTTCTGCAATCATCGGATGGGCAACGCCGCCAACTTCAACAACAACTTTCTGTCCCTCTGCTTTGATAACAGGTACATGTTTTTCAACGGCAGCATCTGTTGTTCCAGGAACAAGTTCAACCATTTTCTGTCCACAGCACATTACCGGTACGCCGGCATCCTTTGCATAAGTAATAATATTTCCACAATGTTCACATACATAGAATTTCATGTTTCGTTCCTCCCTGAGATTAATTTTTTCTTATGTTTCTTATTATACGTTTTTTGCCAATATTTTCAGTTGCAATTGCAACTTTTTATCATTTATATTATAATATTATAAAAAAACATGGGGGTATCACAATGGATAACATTCATATTTTCGATAATATTACAAGCGCTGAGCTGGATAAAATGATGGTCTGCTTCAAATCTGAAATTAAAGCTTTTCCGGCCCATGAACAGCTTTTATCCTCTTCCGCAGGTACAAGCCAGATTGGCGTCCTCCTCTCGGGCGAAGCCGATTTAGTCAAATATGATTTTGACGGCTACCGCAGCATCCTTGAGCACCTGTCCAGGCAGGATATCTTTGGGCATCTTCTCCTTCTCTCCCTCGGTGAAACACCGATGGAAGTTGTGTCCTGCACTGCCTGCAAGGTTCTCTTTTTTGATTATTCCTGCCTTATTAAACGCTGCAGCCACGCCTGCGCGCACCACAGCATACTGGTAAATAATGTCCTCCAGATTTTATCCGTCAAAACCCGGCAGCTCCACACCCGGCTTGATATTTTAAGCCAGCGTTCCATCCGCGGAAAGCTTTTAACCTATTTCCGCCATCTGGCCTATGAACATCAGTCCGAAAGCTTTCTTCTTCCGTTTACATTAAACTCCATGGCCGACTACCTCTTTATCGACCGCAGCGCCATGCTCCGGGAAATGAAGAAAATGCGGGAAGAAGGTCTTATTCAGTCGAAGGGGCGTCAGATAACACTTCAACTCCATGAATAAAGTCCATAAACTCCTGACCGGTAATCGTTTCTTTTTCGAGCAGATAATTGGCGGATTTTTCAAGGACTGCCTTATTTTCTTTGAGGATGGCAATCGCCTTCTCATAGGCATCCTCCAGAAGTTTCCGCACAATTTCATCGGCTTTGACCATCGTTTCATCAGCGCAGGTCTTTACCGGCCGTCCATCCATGTACTGACTTCCCGGAATCTCCAGGCCCATCATGCCAAATTCAGCCGACATGCCGTACATGGTAACCATCTTCCGGGCCAAATCTGTCGCTTTTTCAATATCATTGGATGCGCCCGTGGTGATGCTTCCGAATTCAACTTCTTCCGCAGCCCGGCCGCCGAGGTAAGTTACCAGTTCATCCAGCATTTCCTGTTTTTTCATCAGAAACCGTTCTTCCGTCGGCATCTGCATCGTATAGCCCAACGCCCCGGATGTTCTCGGAATAATTGTAATCTTCTGAATCGGCTGAGTATCCTTCTGTTTGGCCGCCACAAGGGCATGGCCGATTTCATGGAAGGCTACGATCTGCCGCTCTTCCCGGCTCATAATATGATTCTTGCGCTGCTGCCCCGCAATGATCACCTCAACGGATTCAAATAAATCTTCCTGATTAATCAGTCTTCGGTTCATACGCACCGCCCGAAGGGCTGCCTCATTGACAATGTTGGCCAAATCGGCGCCAGAAGCTCCCGATGTTGCCAGGGCAATGGCATCCAGATCCACACTTTCATCCAGCTTCACTTTCCGGCAATGAACCTTTAAAATATCGATACGGCCCTGCTTATCCGGCTGAGTGACGCTGATAGTCCTATCAAAACGGCCCGGACGGCGAAGGGCTTTATCCAACACTTCCGGCCGGTTTGTCGCCGCAAGAACAACAACAGCCTTACTGTCGTCAAATCCATCCATCTCTGTCAGAAGCTGATTTAACGTCTGCTCCCTCTCGTCATTGCTTCCGAGCTGATTATCACGGCTCTTGCCGATGGCGTCAATCTCATCGATGAAAATAATGCACGGCGCTTTGGCTTCCGCCTGTTTAAATAAATCCCGGACACGGGAAGCTCCCATGCCGACAAACATTTCAACGAAATCCGAACCGGCCAGCGAAAAGAACGGCACTCCGGCTTCTCCGGCCACTGCCTTTGCCAGCAAAGTCTTACCTGTTCCCGGAGGTCCCACAAGCAGTGCGCCCTTCGGAAGCTTCGCCCCGATTTCACGGTATTTGCCCGGATTATTCAAATAATCCACAATCTCCATCAGAGATTCTTTCGCTTCATCCTGCCCGGCCACATCCTTAAATGTCACCTTCGGGCCTTCAGCCACATATTCTTTGGCGCGGCTTTTTCCCATGCCTCCAAGGCCGCCCATACCGCCCATAGAACCCATACTCTTTGCCGCTTTGCGGGATATCAGGGATAAGAACCAAAAAGCCAGCAGCAAAGGAATAACCCAGGATAAAAGGGTACTCATAATTGAGGATGTCTGGGTTGGAATTTCCGAATTCACATCCACACCATAGGCTTCCATCTTTTCTGCCAGCCCGGTATCGGATGAGACAATACCCGTGTGATAGGCCTGAATCAGACCTCTTTCCGTATCCTTATCACTCGGATAAATATAAATCTGGCTTTCAGCTTCAACGATATCAATCGCTTTAACCTTGCCTTCCTTCGCCATATCCATAAATTCACTATAACTAATCTGTTTTATGGCCGCATCCCTGACAAAATTATTCATACAACTGTTGAACAACATGGTCATCAGCAGACCCAACAGAAAAATCATCATCAATTTATCAATGGAAGGGCCTCTCTGGCCTGTCGGCGCTCCATTTCCCGGGCCATTCCCTCCGGGCTGTCTGTTTCCCTGAGGCGGCGGCCCTGTTTTCTTAATCTCCGGTCCTCCGTTTTCACTCATACTGTTTCCTCCTTTAAGGTTGTTAGCACTCATCTTGTTTGAGTGCTAAATATTGTATTCATTCTATCACGTGTCCCGGAAAATGCAAGCCTTCTTATGTTTATTTTCGAAAGTTCATACTTTTTTTAGAATTTCCTCTAAATCATCGACAGTAAATATGTAGTGACTGCTGCAGAAATGACAGTTCACTTCAATCGGCTGTCCATCGTCAATCATTGACTGTATTTCATCCCGTCCGATACTGATAATGGCCCGCTCTACCCGCTCCTTGGAACAGTTACACTCAAAACCGGTCGGAATTTTATCCATAATTTCCACATCCATGCCGTCCAAAACTCTCTGAATGATATCTTCCGGCCTATTTCCCTCTTCGAGCATCGTTGTTACCGATGGCAGGGCCCCGATATTTTTCTCAAGCTTCGCAATAACGTCTTCCTCCGCAAAAGGCATAAGCTGCAGAATAAAACCTCCGGCCTGTTTTACCGTATTATCCTTTTCCATCAAAACCCCAAGGGCCACGCTGGAATTCACCTGCTCGGAAGTTGCAAAATAATAAGTCAGATCCTCGGCGATTTCCCCGGATACAAGATGGGTCTGGCCCACATAAGGCTCTTTCAGCCCCATATCTTTAATAACGCTCAGAACACCCATGTCCAAAGCGCCGCCCACGTCCAGCTTTCCGGCCTTGCTCGGCGGAAGCATAACCACCGGATTGTCCGCATAGCCTTTGACCCGGGCTTTTCCGTCCGATGTTACGGTTAATCCCTTAATCGGGCCGCTGCATTTAATCTGGAGAGTAATCAGATCATCCTCCCCTTTCTGCATACTTCCCATGATAGCCCCCGCTGTCAAAAGGCGTCCCAGAGCCGCCGTGGCCACCGGGCTTGTATGATGAATCTGGCGGGCATACTCCACGGTTTCGCGGGTGGTCGCCGCAAAAATACGCACCTGGTGATTTGCCCCGGTTGCCCGGATAATATAATCGACTCCCTTTTTCTGTTCTGGTTTACTGCATGACATCTCTTTTACATCTCCTCTGTTGTTTTACTTTTACCCTGTTCTCCGGCAATAATATAAATCCGCTCAGAATCCTCCCGGACCGGCTCCATGGTGAAGGCATCATAGGCGCCTTTCCATCGGAGGCCCGAAGCCTCAATCAGCCGCTGAATCTCATCCAAGTCATAAGCCTTCTGATAATGGACCTCCTCATAGCGGTCATATCTTCCGTCAGCTCCCTGAATAAAAAGATTCAGGATATATTCGTTCACCCGGGACTCTTCGTCATAATAATTATCCCATATAAAACAGTGGTCCTCCCGGGTTTCCCCAATCGTCTGCTCGCCGAGTATTTTCTCATATTTATAGCGGGTATTCAAGTCAAATATGAAAACGCCCTCCGGGTCAAGATAATTATTGACCAGCCGGAACACCTGCAGCAGTTCCTCCGGCTCAAGAATATAATTCATACTGTCGCAGACACTGACAACCGCCCGAACCGTTCCATACAGCTCAAACTCCCGCATATCCTGGCAAAGATAAAGGACCGGTTTTTCTCCTGTATCTGAATCATTTTCCATATTTTTTTCAATGGCTTCCGCCAGCATTTCCTCTGAATTATCAATGCCAATCATGTCGTAGCCCCGGCTTTTCAGGGCTTCCGTCATATTGCCTGTGCCGCAGCCCAGTTCCAGGACAAGGCCGTCATCCACGCCGTGCCGCTTTAAAAGCGTCACCAGATAATCGCACCATTCCTCATAGGGTATATTATCCATGAATAAATCATATACCTGGGCAAATTCTGAATAAGCTTCCATGCTTTATTCCCCGTTTCTTTTCTCTTTTTTCTTTTGATTCATAAGGCCGCCGATACGGCCGGTCTCCCTCGCTGTCAGGCCCTTCCATCCAAGCTGCTCGACCTTATCGAGCAGGCCCAGTTCCTCCGTGATTTCAAATTTCAGACATTCCTTTGCCTTTTCCTCCGGCGTTTTTTTCTCCCATTTGTCCGGCTCATTGAACTTTTCCATCACTTCCTGCCAGCGGGACTCCCCTTTCTGCTCCATGGCTCACACCTGCCTTTCCGCCATCTTATCATCTTGATTATGACCACGAAAAGGCAAATCTATTCATCAGCAGTGGATTTCTCTATTCATTATAACAGAATATAAAATTCTGTCTTTTACTTTTTTCCCGATAATCTGCTCAATCGCTTTCTGATAATAGTCCAACTGGGTTTTATACCGCTTTATGAGCAGTGCGTCCCCGGCTTCTCCCTTCGGAATTCTGTCCGTCTTATAATCCAGCAAAACGATGCCGTCCTCCTCTTCAAAGCAGACATCGATGACACCCTGGATGAGAATTCTTTCTTCTTCCTCTTTGGGACCTCCGGATGAAAATTCCGGATAGACATCCGATACCGGAATTCCCATAACAAAGGGCCTCTCCCGGTAAAGCCTGCCCGCCTTTTCCGCCCGGGCCATCCGCCGCCCCAGTTCGGATTCGCAAAAACCAAAAATGTTCTCCGCCGGAATAAGTTCCTCCCAAAAGGCCGGAATCTGCCCCTTCTCCACACAGCGGTGAATAAAGGAACTCACATCTTCTTTGGAAATCATCTCACCGAAAGGCAGCAATTCAAAAATTTTGTGGGTTGCCGTTCCCTTCTGCTGCGCCATATAAATCGGGTTTTCAACATCCGACAACAGTTTCGGCGGTTTTTCAGGATAAAGGACTTCCCCCGTCATCATTTCGCCGGCCATTTTCTTTAATTCGCTGACGGTCATCTTTCCCTGGAGTCGTGTCATCAATGCCCTTGGGTACTTCCAGCCTAGTTTGGAATCAATTTTTTCATACAGCGGACGGCAATTATCCTGAACAGATACACAATTCCGGAGAAATTCTCTCTCCCTGTCTATCTGAATTTCCTCCCGGATATCCTCCGCCGCCATATGGCCCGGATTGATACAGCGGAACTCAAAGCCCCGGCTCGCCCCCGCCCGGCCATCCGACCACAAAAGAGGGCCCAACCAGTCCAGATAACTTTTTGCCCGGAGCATCCGGCTGTATGTCAGAGGCGCCGGCGCCTTTCCGGCCACCGTCCATTTTTCATCCGCCTTAGCCATGTCCTCCACCGTGCCGACAAGAATCAGCTTTTCTCTGGCACGGGTCATAGCCACGTAAAGCACGCGGACTTCCTCGCCCATCTGCTCTGAAAGCAGCTTTCTCGCAAAGACTTTTTTTGACAGGCTATGAATTTTAACCCGGTGTTCCAAATCCACGCCGTCCGCCGCCACGCCATAACGGGCGTGAACCACAATCCGGCTTCGGGACTCGGTAAAATTCATCGCCTTTCCCAGTCCCGCAACAAAGCAGACCGGGTATTCCAGCCCTTTGCTCTTATGTATACTCATAATCCGCACGGCCTGCCCCGCTTCCCCGGGCAGTACGGCGCTGCCCAAATCTTCTTTTGATTCCTTCAACTGGTCCACATAGCGGATAAAATGAAACAAGCCCCGATAACTGGTATTTTTAAAAGCTCTGGCGTACTCCACAAGCCGTTCTAAATTCGCCCGCCGCACTTCGCCGCCGGGCATGGCAAACATCTGCTGCACATATCCGGTCATTCCATAAATTTCATAAATAAGCTCTTCAATCGACCGATGGATTTTCTGCCGGCGAAGCTGGTCATACAACTCAAAAAAATTCTTCAGCTTTTCCGTTAAATCGATGTTCTCCCCCTGGGCCAGATAGTCCTGCATATTTTTATATAAATGCGCCGAACGGTCTGATAGGCGCAGTTCGGCCAATTCCTCATCCGACAGCCCTCCCACGGAAGATGTCAGTACGGCTGCCATGGGGATATCCTGGAGGGGATTATCCAAAATCCGCAGTATATTTAAAATACCCTGAATTTCAATAGTATCAAAAAAACCGGAGGAGGTTTCGCCTATGGCCGGAATACCCATATCCTTAAGCACCCGCACATAATCCTCCGTCCAATTTTTCACCGTGCGCAGCAATATCACGATATCGCCGTATTCCGCCCGCCGATATTGGCCGGACTCCGTATCCATCACCCACAGCCCTGAAGATGCATCCATCATCTCCCGAATCCGCAGGCCCACGGCCCGTGCCTCCGCTTCCCGCTTCGTCATCTCCGAATCATTTCCATGCTCCACCATAAGCCATTCCGCCTGCCCGGAAATGTTCAGCTCCGTTTTCGGATATTCAAGTCCCGGATACAATGCCGCATCCGCATCATAGGCCATGCCGCAGATATCCGGCGTCATCAGGGATTCAAAAATCCGATTGACGCTCTCAAGCACACAGGCTCTGCTTCGAAAGTTTTTATGGAGGTCTATACGCTGATGGCTTCCTTCATCCTTCGTGTATGTCTGATATTTTCCGAGAAAAATCTCCGGCTCCGCCATACGGAAGCGGTAAATACTCTGCTTGACATCCCCCACCATAAAAATATTCGGCTGTCCTTCCCGTTCTCTGGATATACTGTTTAAAAGGGTCTCCTGAACCTGATTACTGTCCTGATATTCATCGCACATAATCTCCTCAAACTGCTCACTATAACTTTTTGCTGCCGGCGTCGGCTCATGATTTTCATCCAGCAATATGTTTAATGCAAAATGTTCCTGGTCATTAAAATCAATCAGATTCCGCTGCTTTTTCTCTTCCCGGAATCTTCTGGAAAACTCCTCTGTCAGCTTTATGAGCACCGTGAGGCTCGGCAAAATCCGCTCTTCTTTTGAGAGCAGTTCCGATAGATTTTCGGAAAAATAATTCTTTTTCAGCCACCCAAGCAAATCCTTGGCTTCCTGCCGCAGGGCCTTCACCATATCTGTCACTGAGGCATCGGCCTCGGGCTGTTTTTTCCCGGAGAGACGCTTCCACTCCATATGTTGAATGTGGTCATAGAGTTCTCCATAGTTTTTACATTCCAGCATTTCCTCCGTCTGCTCTAAATCAAATAAAAGCATCGGTTCATACAAAGCCGGTCCGCCCGCGCCAAGGCTCATATCCAGGGCAATTTTCAGATTTCCGGCCATTTCAGCCAGAATCCGGCGGCTTTCCTCCATCACAAGCTGAACCACCGGGCTGGCATCGGCCGCCTCCCCCATAGCCCCCGGATTCAGCAGCAGCGAATTGCTGAGCCATTCTTCGGGCCAGGGATAGCTCTGAGAGAAATCATAAATACGCAAAATCCAGTCTGTCAGTCCTTTATCCAGCTTTCCGATGGAATAAATCTGAGAGAAAGCAATAAATTCCGGCGTTTTTTTCATATAACAGTCTTCAAGCAGCTGTTCCGCCACATCCTGCTTTAATAAGGCCATTTCCTGCGGGTCGCCCACGCGAAAGCCCGGGTCCAGGCCGATTTTATCAAAATGCTCCCGGAGTACGCTCATACAAAAACTGTCAATGGTCGTAATCATTGCCGACGGGAGAAGCATTTTCTGTTTTTGCAGATGGCTGTTTTCCGGATCTTTCAAAAGCTTTGCGTCCACCGCCGCCATCACCCGTTCCCGCATTTCCGCCGCGGCTGCCTTGGTGAAGGTCACCACAAGCAATTCATCAATATCTATCGGATGGGCAGCATCTGTAATCTTCTGAATAATACGTTCCACAAGCACTGCCGTTTTCCCCGAGCCGGCCGCCGCTGAAACAAGCAGACTCCGGCCGCGGAGATTTATGACCTGCTGTTGTTCTTCGGTCCATGATTTTCCCATGCTTCTCTCACCTCCTCATAAATACGCTGCCATACTTCATCGGCAGACAGGTGCATCAGACGGTGATACTCGCAGCCTTCCAACTGCTCGTCAAACCGGCAGATACCCTTATACCCGCAATAATCGCAGGCTGTCTGCTTTTTACTTCCCTTCATCATCAAATATGGATTTTTAGATATATTTCCTGCCATCCATCCCCCGGCCAGCTGTTCAATGCGCCGATGCACAAGATATCCCAATTCATCCAACTGCTCCTCGCTGGCAATACTGGAAGTCTTTGAAAAACTTCCGTCCTTCTTTAAGCTGATTGGAAGCACCTGGGGCGCCTCCCCGGGCTTTTCATCCATCCAGGCCACCACCTGTGGGTCGTCATTCACCAGCCCTTCCATTTTTAACATCGAAGCAAGCTGATTTTCCAAATCCTCCGGCTTATCCGGCATTTCCTCCAAAACCGGGTCCTGCATATGATAATAAAACATCCCCGCTTTAATCACCGGTTTATCCGGATGCTTTGCGCCCTCGATTTTGGCAATGGATTCCAGATAGACAACCAACTGCAGCGATAATCCATAAAATATTTCTGTCAGGTCAAATTCCTTCTGGCCGGATTTATAATCGATAATCCGCACCGCCCGGGCTTCATCCCCGTCATAAATTTCGTAGCGGTCCACCGTTCCAATCAAATGGACCTGCTCACCCACCGAGAATTTTGTCTCAAATCCGGCAGGGACAAAGGCTCCCTTACAAATCTGCTTCTGGATGGTCCAGGCCGTCCGCTTCGCCATCCGCACCAACTGCTCCAGATAATGGGCGTAGCGGGCATTTTCCAGAAACATGGCCGCCCCGTATTCCATCCCCGTTTCCCGGACACAGCGCTCCATCGTTTCATCCCGGAAATCATCGGGCATGCTGCGCCAGTCATAGGCGCTGTCCTCCACAGCCTTTGAAAACCGCTCCATAGACTGATGGAGAATGTTGCCCAAATCCGGCGGCAGAAGCTTGGCAGTTCTGCGCTCTTCCAGCCGCAGCCCCGCACTCAGAAAATGGGCATAGGCACAGGCCGCATATTTTTCCAACGTGGTGATACTTGCTCTCGGCCGCTCGCCATATAAGGCCCGAATCAACCGCTGTGACAGCAGACTCATGCGGTTAATATGGAACTGTTCGGCAATCCAGCCGGACAATTTTCTCCGTGTATCCTCATGCTGCATAAACCATGCGAACAGGGTCTGCCAGAATTCATTCCGAAGTTCCGGCTTTTTTAAACCTTCCAGCAGAAAATAACCGCTCTCCTGCAGCCCCGTCAAAATCCGCCCTTCATTCCATGGCTCCGGCACTTCCGGTTTCAAATCCGGGAACAACGCATACACATCATTCAGCAGCGTGGACGGGCGAATGGCCTTTCCGCTGCCATCCAACTGGGCATAGGTCAAAACAAGCTGCTTTTCCGGCTTTGTCATCGCCGTATATATATAAAATTTCTCACGAAAATTATTCTGTTTTCCTGTCGGCGCCAGTTCCACGGAACACGCCGCCAGAACTTCCTTCTCCCTGTCGCTAATGAGCCCGCCGCCAGCCACAGGCGTCGGAATCACTCCGTCATTGCAGCCTAAAATAAACACAACTTTTACATCGCCGAGACGGGTTCGTTTTAAATCGCCCAAAACAACCTGATCCAAAGTCGGCGGAATCACCCCAACCTGAATTTCTGCAAATCCGGCTTCCAGTATTTCCATATATTCTTTTAGAGAAACCTTTTCATTCTCCAAAATCTGCTCACATTTATCCAGCAGGCCGTCCACTGCTTCATAAACCTGGGCATATTCCCGCTCCCGGACAAAATCGCCGTCATTATGAAACTCCTCGCCATAGGCCGCAAGCTGTTCTTCGCCGTGAATTTTCTCAATAAAACTCCGCAAAGCCCGGGTATAGTCCGCCACTGTCCCCTGACGGCTCATAACAAACAAAGGCTCCAATTCGCTGAGAATCTTTTGACGGATTTCATTGAGGATAAGAAAATCCTCCGGCCCGTAATCCCGATAGCGTTTTATAAATTTCTCGCTCCACCGTTTCCTCCCCCGAATTCCCGTAGCCAGAAGATAATTATCCAACACATCCACCTCCGGCGCATCCGCCAGCGTATAGCCGGAACGCAGATATCGGAAGACGCTCTCATAGGAAAAATCTTTGAGAATCACATCCATGGCGCTGCGGAGCATTTCCACAAAACTGTTTTCAGAGAGATTCGTCTTATCATCGATAAAAATCGGGATTCCCATGCTGTCAAACTGCCTTCTGGCCGTTTCCCGGTAGCGGAGCACATCCCCTGTAATCAGGGCAAAATCTTTATAAGCCATATTTTCTTCCATCACCATCCGGCGAATTTCTCCGGCGGCAAACCGCACTTCCTCCACCGGATATCCAAGGGCATAGACCTTTATATGTTCCGGCTTCCCCCGCCACGGCCGAAACCGGTGAAAACGGAATAAATGCTGTTCTAAAAAGGACAGGGCTGACCGGCCCTCCGCCCTATCCAGCAGGACCTCCGGCTCTTTCTCCACCTTCAGGCGCACACACATTTTATTTAATTTCCACAGCGTTTCCTTTGTCAGATAAAACAACTGATACTCCGGCCCCAGTTCAAAGGGTTTATCATGAATATCGATGCTCAGGCCAATGACAACCCTCCTGCACAGAATCAGCAGCTTCTCCAGAAGGCTGTACTGGGAAGGCGTAAACCCGGTAAAATTATCAATATATATGATACTGCCTTTGATAATCTCTGAATCCGGCGCCTTCCGGGCCAAAACATCCAAAATCTCTTCCGAAGTCATATAGGTATCCGACATATATTCCTTAAAGGCGTCATACAATATCTGAATATCTCCAAGCTTTTTTCCAAGCATGGTATGCTCCCCAACCTGTTTCCGGCTTTCCGAAAGTTCGCAGGATTGGACGCTGTATTGAAACAGCTCAGAAAGCATGGATTTAGCCTGACCAACAAAACCGCTTTTTCCAACACTGGAAGCAAAGGCTTCCAACTCGCCCTTATGTTCGGAGAGAAGCCTGCGGATAACCATGCTCTTTCCCGTATCCTCCAGAATGGTTTTCTGAATTCCTCCCAGTTCATCAAAAACACGATAGGCCAACCGCGGGAAGCTGACGATATCCACATTCATCACCCCATGCCCCGGATGGAGTTCAGCCATCTTCATCTGAGTCTGCATCGTGTACTGCTCCGGCACAATCAGATAAAAATTCTGCTCAGGATGGGCTAAAGATTCTTCAATTAATTTCCGGTACATTGTTTCTGAGCGGCGGGTCCCGGCTCCGCCAATAACCATCTGAAGCGACATTTCATGACCTCCTTCTGTACTGTTACTTATCATAGCACATTTTCCATAACCCTTCCACACCCATTCGGATGTCATATTCCTTCCGGCCGCTGCATAGGTTATATTAAAGTATTCTGAAGGAGGCCGATTATGGGTTCAAAAACACGCATTATTATTCTTCAATTGAAGGAAATCATCTACACACTTGTTTTTGTCGTGTTAGCCCTGCTGATGATTTTCCTGTTTATCTATATGTTTTTTCTAAAGAATGACACAAAATCCAGCGAGCCGGCATCCGCATCTACATATACTCCGGGCGTCTATACCACCTCCATTGTCCTTGGAGACCACCCGGTCAGCCTTCAGGTGAATGTAGACTCCGACCATATCAACAGCATCACGACAGCGCCCCTTGAAGAGAGCGTCACTGCCATGTATCCCCTGCTGGAATCCTGCCTTGAGGACATCAGTTCCCAGCTCACCGCCGGAATCCCCATCGGTGAAGTCACCTATGATGACTCAAGCCAATATACCGCTTCTATTCTGCTGAACGCCATTTCAGCAGCGCTGGATAAGGCATCCAACTGAAAAACAGGAGGCCATCGCCTCAATGGTTTAGTAAATCATTGAGGCGATGGCCTCCTAATTAATAATCGGCATAATCAATTATTCCCTTACACACTATATATTTCTCTTTACATTCAAAACATTCATTAATGCTTCTTGCAATACTCTTGAAACATTTATACCTGCATGTTCAGCTTCATAATTCAGCCAACTAGGAAGTGCAACATTTCTTCTTACTGTTTTGGTATCAATTTTTCTTCTGTACTCTGAAAAATCAACATCCACATAAGTTAAAATACCTTTTGAAAAATCAATAACCTCCGTATCCTGTTTTACCTTTTCAACAGCAGCAGCTTGAGCAGATGGTATAGGGAGTTTTTCTTTATTATCTTCCATTGAAATTCCTGTTAATCCAATAGCATCCCTCGCCATTTCTATAGCTTCTGCAAGGGTACTGCCTTCAGTAAAAATTTCCATATCAGGAACACAAACTAAAAACGGATGTTCAGAACCATCATTTGTATTTACTATAAAAGTTGGATAAACTTGTTTCATATAATTCACTCTCCTATCATAATTTCCATTTTCTCAATATCATTCTTGCTAAACTCTCATTAACTTCTTTATGTCTTGGAATCTTTTCTATATCAGTACCTCTTCTGTATATATCATGATTTCCGCCGTGTCTTTCAAAAGTAAAGCCAACACTTTCAAGTTTCTTAATCAAATCTCTTTGTTTCATTAGTGCTCCTCCTTACATCATCTATTATACACACTAATTACACAATATTCAATATATCGATACACATTAATTAAACAGGAGCTGTGTACTGATTATTTAGTGCGACAACCCCTGCATTCGTAGACAAAAAATTATAAATCCGCTTTTTTCATTTCTTTATGAATGATAATATTTCTATCTTCTCAAGTTCCGCTTTCCAGAGATTTGCCGAAGCATCGCTCGGCATCCGCCAGTCTCCCCGCGGTGACAAAGCAACTGAGCCGACCTTCGGTCCATCCGGAATGCAGGACCGTTTAAACTGCTGCGTAAAGAAACGGTGATAGAAGTTCTTCAGCCATTTCAGAATAATTTCCGGGGCATATTCGCCGTCAAAAGCCATATTCGCCAGACGGAAAATCTTTGCCGGAGGACAGCCAAAACGCATCATATGATACAGGAAGAAGTCGTGCAGTTCATAAGGGCCGACCAAATCTTCTGTTTTCTGAGAGATTTCCCCTTCTTTCGGCGGAATCAGCTCCGGGCTGACCGGCGTATCGAGAATATCCAGCAGTACCTCTCTCAATGTATCTGACGTGCATGTATCCGCATAATAACGCACCAGATGGCGCACTAAGGTTTTTGGCACGGAAGCATTCACGCCGTACATGGACATATGGTCGCCATTATAGGTGGCCCATCCGAGGGCCAGCTCAGACAAATCCCCCGTACCGATGACAAGGCCGCCGCACTGATTTGCCAAATCCATAAGCACCTGGGTCCGCTCTCTCGCCTGCCCGTTTTCATAGGTGACATCGTGCTTTTCCAAATCCTGGCCGATATCCCTGAAATGAAGGGATACCGCCTCCCGGATATTCACTTTCAAAAGCTCTGCTCCGAGTTCCCACACTAACTGACAGGCATTATTATAGGTTCTATCCGTTGTTCCGAAACAAGGCATGGTCACCGCTTTAATTTCTTTTCGCTCAATGCCGAGCATATCAAATGCTTTCACCGTCACAAGCAGGGCCAGTGTGGAATCCAGTCCGCCGGAAATGCCGACCACCGCATTTCTGCAATGGGTATGGGCAAGCCGTTTTTTCAGGCCCATGGCCTGGATAGACAAAATTTCCTCACAGCGTTTGCGCCTGTCCGTATCCGATGCAGGGACAAAAGGCCGTGGGTCCACATAGCGCTGCAGTTCCAATGGTTCAACCTCTGTCTCAAAAGATATGCGAACATAGGCGACGTCTTCATTTTGGATAAATGTGGTCATACGACGGCGCTCACTGCCGAGCCGCCCCAAATCCAAATCCGCATAGACAATGCCAGTCTCAAAACGTTTGGATTCGGAAAGGCAGACCCCATTTTCACAAATTAAGTTATGGCCCGGAAACACCAAATCGGTTGTGGACTCGCCCTCGCCGGCCCCGGCATAGACATAGCCGCAAATGAGCCGTGCAGACTGGCTGCCCACCAGTTCCTTTCGATAGGCATCCTTTCCCGTCGTCTCATCACTGGCGGATACGTTGAAAATCACCGTCGCCCCCGCCAGAGCATGGGATATGCTCGGAGGATTCGGCGCCCATAAATCCTCGCAGATTTCCCCGGCAACCACAAATCCAGGCACCGAAACACAGTCAAACAGAAGGTGGGAGCCGAACCATGTCTCCTGCCCTGCCAGGGAAATGAGCATTGGCTTTTTCACCCCGCGCTCAAAATGACGGGCTTCATAAAACTCGGAATAATTCGGAATAAAGGTTTTAGGCACAACTCCGAGAATCACGCCGTCCTTAAAGACTACGGCGACATTATATAATTTGCCGTTTACCGTAAGCGGCATGCCAACCACCCCGAGAATATCCATCCCCCGGGACACTTCCAGCAGTTTTTCCAATTCACTGACACAGCTTTTCAGCAGCAATTCCTGGAGAAAAAGGTCTCCGCAGGTATAACCGGTCAAACAAAGCTCAGGGAATACAACCATCCGCGCCTTATGCTCACAGGCTTCCTTCAGCATCCTTTCTACCTGTTTTCGGTTATATTCGCAGTCCGCCACCTGAATATCCGGCGTTGCTGCCGCTACTCTGATAAATCCGTCCTTCATTCCTGATTCCTCCAAATATTTTTCTCTCCGGGCCTTACCTATTTACCCGCATTTTCCCGAAGCTTACCATTTCTGTAAGCCTTCAAAAGCAATTCCAGATCATTAATTTTCTGCTGAATCACTTTTCCGTTATCCGTATCTGCCACATATTTGCGTTCAAGCAATTTTTCAATGACATTTATATCTTCGCATATATCCGTTTCTTCTTTAATGGCCTTTTCCGCACTTTCGAAAGGCAGATGGGTTACCAGTTTTAATCCATAGGAATTATAAACCAGCGTATAGCCCGCAATTCCTGTCGTTTTCTGATAGGCCTTTGAGAAACCGCCGTCGATGATAAACAGCTTGCCGTTGCCCTTTACCGGGCTCTCGCCCTTCTTAAGTTTTACCGGCATATGGCCGTTAATGATATGGGCCGTTTTCGGGTCCAGGCCGAATTCCCGGATAATATTATCGCAAATCTGCTCATTGATATTTTCATCTTCAATAAGGCGGTAATATGGGTCTTTCCGCTCTTCATGCGTATCTTTTTCACCGAGGAAATACCGCTCGAAGGTGGCCATCTTCTCTTTGCCGAATACCGGGGAGTTTTCATTTGTCCATGCAAACCACATCAAATCCCGGCCGTAGGTTTTTTCCTCGGATTCCGGGAGATAATAACCGCGGCGGACATTTTTCTCGATAAAATCATAGAGGGCTTTTCCTTTATAACCCTTGCCCTGAAAATAGACTTCCCTGAAACTTCCGTCCTCATTCATCGGCACACAGCCGTGATAATACAGATTTTGATTATAGCATAAATACAAACTGCCCGATTTCAACAAAAACTGCACATGCTTCTGAAGTTTTTCACAGTTCTTAAAGTTATGAATCAGCCGCCTCATAACCTTCTCTTCCTCTTTCGACAACTGATATGGGTCGCTCCACATAACTGTCGGGAACTTCGTGTCAAGGAGATTATATGTACCGCCGTCAACCTCCACTGTCCAGTTTTCCGGGTTAATTTTATCCAAAAGCAGACGGTTGTCCATCCGCATTCCCGGACGCCGTTTAATCAACTGGCCTTCCAGCTTAAACTGAATAATGGAAATGGCCTTATGCATTTTCATCTCTGTCTGCTCTTCAATCCGGCTCAGCATATCCGCTCCGCCATGGTCCTGCACATGGAACAGTTCACAGTCATCATCCGCATAAACTTCCAGGGCAAAATTTGCCAGCGGCATCAGGTTAATGCCGTAATCATCCTCAAGGGTAGCCAGATTGCCGTAACGGGCGCAGATACGAATGACATTGGCAATACAGGCCGGCTGGCCGGAAGCCGCCCCCATCCATAACAGATCATGGTTCCCCCACTGGATGTCCACAGAATGGTAGTTCATCAGATGGTCCATAATCTCCGCAGCGCCGGAACCCCTGTCATAAATATCGCCGACAATATGCAGATGGTCGATAACCAGCCGCTGGATCAACTCGCACAGGGCAATGATAAAGGCCCTGGAACGTCCGATACGGATAATCGTATCAATAATTCCATTATAATAAGCCTCTTTATTGGTAATTTCTTCTTTTTCATTAATCAATTCTTCGATGACATAGGCGAAATCCTTCGGCAGGGCTTTTCGAACCTTCGAACGGGTGTATTTTGAAGCCACCCGCTTGCACACCTGAATCAGCCGGTGCAATGTGATTTTATACCAGTCATCCAGTTCCGGCTCTTCTTTTTCAATCAAATCCAGTTTCTCCGACGGATAATAAATCAGCGTCGCCAACTGCTTTTTATCCCGAATACAGAGAGAATTGCCAAATTCATCATCAATTTTTGCCCGGACAGCTCCCGAACCATTTTTCAGCACATGGAAGAACTGCTCCGCCTCGCCATGAATATCACTGAGCACATGTTCCGTTCCTTTCGGCAGGTTTAAAATCGCCTGGAGGTTGATAATCTCCGTGGCCGCCGAGGCAATCGACGGATACATTTCTGATAAAACTTCCAGATATCTTGTCTGCAATGCATCAATTTCACTTGTTTTCTTGCTGTTTCCCATATTTGTACCCCCATTTGTTTATCCGGCAATGACATCATTCATCGTATACATGCCCGGTGTTTTACCTTTCAGAAAAGCGGCTGCGGAAATGGCGCCCTTTCCGAAAATACCTTTGGAATATGCTGTATGTTTAATCTCGATAACTTCATCCGGGCCGCAGAAAAATACTTCATGCTCTCCGACAATATTGCCTCCGCGGACCGCCTGAATACCTATTTCTTTCTTCCCCCGCTTTGCCCGTTCCCGGCTGCGGTCTAATTTATAAGCATATTCTTTATTAAGGACTTCATTCATTGCATCTGCGATGGCCAGAGCTGTCCCCGAAGGCGCATCCAGCTTCTGATTGTGATGCTTCTCCACAATCTCGATATCATATCCGGCCTGGGCCAGCACCTGCGCCCCGATGGCCGCCAGCTTAAACACCGTATTCACACCGAGGGACATATTGGCCGACCTCAAAATCGCAACCTTGCGGGAAGCCTCCGCCACATGGGCCAACTGCTCTTCCGAAAGCCCGGTTGTACACAAAACAAGGGGCATCTGACGCTTCACCGCATAATCTACGACCGCATCCACGGCCTTTGCCACGGAAAAATCCACAATCACATCGGCCGGAACATCACAGTCATCGATGTTTGTAAACACCGGATAGCCGTTATCCATAGTATCCTGGATATCAATTCCCGCCACGATTTCCGCCTCTGAATCTTCCTTTGCCAGCCGTGTGATTACCTGGCCCATAGCGCCGTTGCACCCGTGCATAATAAATTTTACCATTCCGATATTCCTCGCTTTCCAATTTCAAACACTATCTTAAAAAGCTGCACCAGATTGTCAAAAATCTGACACAGCTCTTTTTTCCAACTTCTTATTTCAATGGAATCCCCATATCTTTCATCGCCTGGATCAACCGGGCTTTATTTGCCTCTTCCATCGGTGTCATCGGAAGTCTCAGCGGGCCCACTTCCATCCCCATCAGATTCATCGCCGTCTTCACCGGAATCGGATTCACTTCGCAGAATAAAGCATGAATCAACGGCAGCATCTTCAACTGAAGCTCCCGGCTTCCAACCATATCGCCTTCCATAAATTTTGCCACAATATCATGGGTTTCCTGCGGACAGATATTTGATAATACAGAAATAACGCCTTTTCCTCCAAGGGAAAGAATCGGCACTATCTGGTCATCATTGCCGGAATAAATATCGATGTCTCCCTGGGTCATCTGCAAAATATCCGCCACCTGGGAAATATTTCCGCTGGCTTCTTTAACTGCAACAATATTTTCGCAGGAGTGGAAAAGTTCAGCCACTGTCTGCGGCATAATATTGACGCCGGTACGGCTCTGAACACTGTAAAGAACCATCGGCAGACTTGTATTTTGAGCAATTTTTGTGAAATGCTGAACAAGCCCTTTCTGAGTTGCCTTATTGTAATACGGCGTCACTACCAATGCGCCGTCGGCTCCCGCCTTCTCTGCCTCCTGAGTCAGATAAATCGCCGTATGCGTGCAATTTGAACCGGTCCCCGCAATGACCGGAATCCGTTTTGCCACTTTATCTACGGCAAACCGAATACATTCTACATGTTCCTCTTCCGACAAAGTGGACGCTTCTCCTGTTGTCCCTGTGATAATAATACTGTCTGTGTGGTTTGCAATCTGAAATTCAATGATTTCTCCCAATTTATCATAATTTACCAATCCATCCTGATTCATGGGGGTCACGATTGCTACGCCGGCACCTGTAAAAATGGCCATAATGAACCTCCTTGTCTTTTCCATGCTGCCTTTATTGATATATTATATTCCGAAAAGCCCTGCTCATTCGGGCATCCCACATGTCAAATGCTTCGCACAAAATGAGCCGGCATCTGCCGGCCCACTATATATTTACCTATGAATTTTATATACCATGGCAGCTCTCATCCTACCTTTGATAGTAGCATTTCTGCCATTTAATGTCAACCATTCCCTGTCGGTTTTAGGCTTCGCTGTCCGCTTTTTTTACAATCCCAATCTTTGAAATATAGTCCGCCTCGTTTACCAGTTCCTCCGGTAAATTCCTGCCTGTAAGAATCAGTTCCATCTCCTCCGGCTTTGCCTGGATTAAATGAATCACATCTTCCACATTCAGAATTCCCAAATCCACGAGGCCAAGAATTTCATCCAAAATCAGGACGTCGCACTCGCCAATCGTCAACACCTTTTTCGCAAAGTTCACGCCGTTAAGTATATTGATACTCTCTTCCCGCTGCTCCTCCTCTGAAAGTTCCTCATAATAGCGATTCATTTTTTCAAACCGAAATACCTTTACCTCCGGCTCAAGCCGCTTCAGATAATCCAGAGTCCCCGTATGCCTTCCCTTTAAGAACTGTATCATAAATACTTCTTTGCCTTCGCTGGCGCACACCAGCGCCCTCCCCAATGAGGAAGTTGACTTGCCCTGGCCTTCACCACAGTATATCTTTACTAAACCTTTTTCCACAACATTCACCTCATTGTATGTTAATACCATATTTCTGAGATGCCGTCAATCCTTTTATTCAATACATTCGATTTTACTTACCGAAATCTCATAAGCGGTCCGCCGCTCTACCTGGTCGCCCTCAATCCGTTTTTGATAAGTACGGCTCTGAATCCGCCCCCAGAGGTGAATGTGGGTTCCTACCTCAAATTTCCCCGCAAACCGGGCATTTCGTCCCCAGCAAATACACGGAAGGTAGTCGGACTTTCCGTAAGGCCGGTTGACCGCCAGAAGCAAGTCCGCAATTTCCCGTCCGAGAGGCGTCATCCGATATACCGGCTGCTTACAGATAAAACCATCCAGGAAAATACTGTTCGGTTTCACATTTTCCGGCTCCTCCTCCAGAATCTCCACTTCCCGCACAAACACCGAAAGAACCAGTCGGTTTCTCCCCTCCTCATGCTTATTATAGGAGCGGAATTGGCCATGGGCTTCCAGCGTCTGCCCTATGTAATTTTCCGTCACATCAATCAGCCGTTCGGAAATTAATAATGGTATTCTATCCACCATATTGCTGAGCCGCTGCACAACAACTTCCACCACATAAAATCCTTCTCCAAAAACCTCATGACTGTACACAAACTCCGAATCCACAACCCCCACGATTGTTACCTGATTATTATCCAGCACCTTGTCTGCCATCCTTTTGTTCCCCTTTCTGTATTTACAAGTTTTCATCTCGTTTAATATACTTATTCGATTCCAGACAGATTTAGAACCGAATTCTTAAATGACTTTAGCATGAATCGCGGATGAAATAAATTATCATTCATCGACAGGAAATCCCATAAAATGACGGCAATCGTCCAATTCCTGAATTCAATTATATTTTTCTTAATAAATTTTCTTGAAAAACCGTGGCATTATGGTAAAATATAAAAGTTGTCAGTAGTACATGTATGAATGGATTTGGAAGGAACTGAAATAATTATGAAAATCAAACGCGAAGATATCCGAAATATTGCGATTATTGCTCATGTTGACCACGGCAAGACAACATTGGTGGATGAATTATTAAAACAAAGCGGCGTATTCCGCAGCAATCAGGTCGTTCAGGAACGGGTGATGGATTCCAACGATATTGAGCGGGAGCGCGGTATTACAATCTTATCAAAAAACACAGCCGTATTTTATAAAAATACGAAAATCAATATTATCGACACTCCCGGACATGCCGATTTCGGCGGGGAGGTTGAACGTGTCCTGAAAATGGTGGACGGCGTCATTCTTGTTGTTGACGCTTTTGAAGGGCCGATGCCCCAGACAAAATTTGTTCTTAAAAAGGCATTGGAGCTGGAGCTGTCCATCATCGTCTGCATTAATAAAATTGACAGGCCGGAAGCCCGCCCGGATGAAGTCATCGATGAGGTTCTCGAACTTCTGATTGATTTGGATGCATCCGATGACCAGCTCGACTGTCCATTTGTCTATGCTTCCGCAAAATCCGGTATCGCCATGCTGGAGCTCGGCGAAGAAGGACAGAATATGCAGCCGCTTTTTGAAACGATCATCGAGCATATCCCGGCGCCGGAAGGCGACCCGGATGCCGCAACTCAGGTGCTTATCAGTACTATCGATTATAACGAATATGTCGGCCGTATCGGCGTCGGCAAGGTCAGCAACGGTACAATTCAGGTCAACCAGGATGCTGTCATCGTCAATGCCCACGACCCTGAGAAAAACCGGAAAGTTAAAATCAGCAAGCTTTATGAATTTGACGGTTTGGAAAAAGTGGAAGTTGACAAAGCGACCGTCGGCTCCATCGTTGCCATCTCCGGTATTTCAGATATTCACATCGGAGATACTCTCTGCTCGCCGGATTATCCGGAACCGATTCCGTTCCAGAAAATTTCTGAGCCGACAATCTCTATGAACTTCCTTGTCAACGACAGTCCTCTGGCCGGACAGGAAGGCAAATATGTAACTTCCCGTCATCTGCGCGACCGCCTTTTCCGTGAATTAAACACGGATGTCAGCCTCCGCGTTGAGGAAACCGAAAACACAGACTGCTTTAAGGTCTCCGGCCGCGGCGAACTTCATCTCTCCGTTTTAATCGAGAATATGCGCCGCGAGGGCTATGAATTCGCTGTCAGCAAGGCCGAAGTTATTTATAAAAAAGATGAAAAGGGAAAACTTTTAGAGCCGATGGAAATCGCTGTTATCGACGTCCCGGATGAATTTACCGGCATTGTTATCGAAAAGCTGAGCCTCCGAAAAGGTGAACTGATTGGTATGTCCAAAGCCAGCGGCGGATACTCCCGCCTGGAATTCAATATCCCTTCCAGGGGCCTTATCGGTTACCGCGGTGAATTTTTGACAGACACTAAAGGAAACGGTATTTTAAATACCCTCTTCAACGAATACGGCCCATATAAAGGCGATATCGCCTATCGCCAGACCGGTTCCCTTATTGCCTTTGAATCGGGCGAAACGCTGGCCTACGGCCTGTTTAACGCCCAGGACCGGGGTACTCTTTTCGTTGGCCCGGGAGAACGGGTTTACGGCGGCATGATCGTCGGCCAGAATCCGAAGGGCGATGATATCGAACTGAATGTCTGCAAAGCCAAACATTTAACCAACACCCGTGCCTCCGGCTCCGATGAAGCGCTCAAGCTGACGCCGCCTCGGATTCTGAGCCTGGAAGAAGCCCTCGACTTCATCGAAAATGATGAGCTTGTCGAAATCACTCCGAAAAGTATCCGTATGCGCAAAAAAATCCTCGATACAAAAATGCGGATGCGCGCAAATCGTAAATAAAGGTTTAAAAAAACATCTGCCGAGATTCCTTGAAACGGAATCTCGGCAGATGTTTTTTTCATAAAATAAAAATATTCGATGATATACTCTCTTACCCGATATGTCGAATTGTGCGGTTAATTGTGGATTTTGCCGCTGCACTTTATGTTATACTTACTTTGATTTTGGTGATTTTTGCGGTGCTGACTTACATAGATAGACGGAAATAACAAAACAGCATCCTGCCCAACCAAAGTTAGGATGCTGTTTTGTCCCTTCCAAATATGAGGGCATCAGATTTTGCATCTGAATACCTTTCTTGATTTGATTATACAACGAGGGCCCTGAATTTTCAAGGCCCTCTTCTTTATTTGACTGCTTTAATTATTCTGCGATGTCTGCATATTCAAAATGCCAGTATCCATATGGGGAATGCCAAGCGCCTGTAATCTTGTCGCTCTGCAGCCAGAAGTCATTATAGTATGCGATTGGCAGACAAGCCATATCTTCCATCATAATATCTTCTGCTTTATGAAGCGCTGCGGAACGAGCTGCAGGATCAGTTGTGGATCTGGACTCGTCGATTGCTGCATCAAATTCAGGATTGTTGTATTTACCATCGTTGTTGCCGTTTGTGGAGTAGAGAAGTTCAAGCATGTTGGAAGGATCTGTGTAATCTCCTATCCAGCCGTTACGGGAGATTTCATAATCGCCGTTACGACGCATTGGTGTGAAGCTTGCCCATTCAACAGTTTCAACCTTCAGATCAACGCCGATTTCTGCCCATGCCTGCTGTAAGTACTCAGCTACAACTTTATGATAACCTGCCTCATTTGTGGAGTAAGTAAGCTGTGGGAGACCTTCGCCGTTTGGATAACCAGCATCAGCCAGCAACTGTTTTGCTTTTTCAACGTTTGCTTCGAAGTCGGAGTTATCCATGTATGGTTTTCCCTCATTAGCATTTGCCTGGAACTCGCTTCCATCAGTGTCAACCCAGCCTGGGCCCATGAAGCTTGTAGCTGCTGTATAAGTACCCTGCATCAGAGTTCCAGCAACATAATCACGGTCGATAGCAAGGCTTAATGCCTGACGTACTTCTTTGATGTTGAATGGCTCTTTATTCAGGTTCAAGCTTACATAGTATGTTCCGATGATCGGCTCTACATAATAATCTTCACGTCCTTCAAAGCTTGGAATTTCTTCTGTAGGAACGTCCTTAATCATAAGGAGCTCGCCGGACTCATATGCGCTGTAAGCTGCGTTGGAATCCTCAATAAGTGCGAATGTCAGTTTATCAAGTTTGATTGCATCTGCATTCCAGTAATATGGGTTCTTGCTTAATGTGATGTGGGAACCTGGTACCCATTCTGTCATATGGAACGGTCCATTGGAGATATAAGTCTCTGCGGAAGTTGCCCATGCATCGCCATTAGCCTCAACAGTTGCCTGCTGTACCGGGCTTAATGTTGCGAAAGCTGCAAGGCTTCCGAAATAAGTACATGGATTGCTGAGTTCAACAACCAATGTCTTATCATCCTGAGCTGTTACAGCAAGAGCATCTGTATCGCCTGCGATAGCTTCATCATAGCCTTTAACCATGCCAAGTACGGTTTCAGCATAAGGAGCTGCTACCTCTGGGTCACATACACGTTTCCAGCTGTACTCGAAATCTTTTGCTGTGAAATCAGAGCCATCGGACCATTTCAAACCGTCTCTTAAATGGAATGTCCATGTAAGACCATCCTCGGATGTCTCCCAGGATTCAGCCTGTCCTGGCTGAAGCTGGCCATCCTTGTCTACGATCAGAAGACACTCGGATACTTCCAGAAGCATGTTGCCGCCGTCAACGGCGCTGTTCAATGCAGGGTCCATAGTTTCAGGGTTAGGTCCAATCTGAACCTTCAGTTCTTTTTCGCCTGTTGCTTCAGCAGGTGCAGCGGTTTCTCCGCTTTCTGCGCTTTCTGTTGTTTCAGCACTCTTAGTCTCTGCCGGTTTAGAACCGCAGGCTGCAAGGCCGACTACCATTGTTGCAACAAGCAGGATTGATAAAATTCTCTTTTTCAAATCCTTCTCCTCCTTTTATTTTTTTCTTTATAAACATTATGCCTGCGCATAAGTGCTTATCCAATAGGGTTCACCGTCTAATTACATTTATCCAGATGATGACAGGCCACGAAATGTCCCTTTGCAGCCTCTTTAAACTCCGGCACTTCGCAGGCGCACTGCTCGTCCGCATATGGACACCGTGTCCGGAACCGGCAGCCTGACGGCGGATTCAGCGGACTTGGAACATCGCCTTCCAGAACAATTCGCTTGCTTGCCCTCGCAGTCTTCGGGTCCGCAATCGGAATTGCGGAAATAAGACTTTTTGTATACGGATGCATACTGTGCATCGTCAACTCATAGCTGTCCGCCAGTTCCACAAGATTGCCGAGATACATAACGCCGATACGATTCGATATATGTTTTACCACAGACAGGTCATGGGCAATAAACAGATATGTCAGATTCATGCTCTCCTGCAAATCCTCAAACATATTGATGACCTGGGCCTGAATGGATACGTCAAGGGCTGAGATAGGCTCATCGCAGACGATAAACTCAGGGGCAACCGCCAAAGCTCTTGCAATGCCGACACGCTGTCTCTGACCGCCGGAAAACTCATGCGGATACCGGTTTGCATGTTCTGAGTTTAGCCCGACTCTCTGAAGTATCCTGATAATTCTGTCATAACGTTCCTGCTTATTTGCAGCCAGATTATGGATGTCAATGGCCTCTCCCACAATATCACCCACCGTCATACGCGGGTCAAGGCTTGCATACGGATCCTGGAATACAATCTGCATTTTTTTGCGGTATTCCAGCATATCGACTGCGATTTTATTTTCTTTATCAAAAATGACTTTTCCATCGTAAATGATTTTGCCGCCTGTCGGTTCATACAGCCGGAGCAGGGTACGGCCTGTCGTCGTTTTGCCGCATCCCGACTCGCCTACCAGTCCCAGAGTCTCTCCCCGGTTAATATAGAAGGACACATCGTCCACGGCTTTTACAAATTTTTTGTTTTTCCCGAAACCTCCCGCCGGAAAATACTGCTTTAAATGCTCAACCTGCACTAATTTATCACTCATTTGCTGCCTCCCCTTCCATCTGCGCTTTCTGATTCATCCAACACTGGGTATAATGAACCTCATCAAACTCCGTCACCGGAGGCATCTCTCTCAGGCAGATTCGCATACACTGCTCACAACGGGGTGCAAACGGACATCCCTTCGGCGGATTAAGCATATCCACCGGCGTGCCCTCAATCGGCACAAGCCGTTCATGCTCTGTCGCATCCAGCCTAGGAATACTCTTCAAAAGACCCTTTGTATATTCATGCTTCGGATTATAGAAAATGTCATCCATTGTGCCGTACTCAACAATTCTTCCGGCATACATAACCGCAATCCTCTCGCACATACTCGCAACAATACCCAAATCATGGGTAATCATAATGATGGCCATTCCAAGCTTTTCCTTGAGATCCATCATAAGTTCCAAAATCTGAGCCTGGATCGTCACATCAAGGGCTGTCGTCGGCTCATCGGCAATCAGGAGTTTCGGTTCGCAGGCCAGGGCAATGGCGATCATAACACGCTGGCGCATACCGCCGGACAACTCGTGAGGATACTGTTTCAGCCGCTTCTCCGGCTCGTTAATCCCTACAAGCTCAAGGAGCTCTTTCGCCCTCTCATGGGACTGTTTTTTATCCTTATCCGTATGAAGGCGGATAACTTCTTCAATCTGATTTCCAATCGTATACACCGGGTTCAAACTTGTCATCGGATCCTGGAAAATAATAGATACTTCATTCCCGCGCATCTTGCAGAAATCCTTTTCCGTCATATCGTTAATATGATGTCCGTTAAAATCAAGACTTCCGCCAATCAGCTTACCCGGATGGGCCGTCAGCCCCATCAGACTGTAGGCCGTAACCGACTTGCCGGAACCGCTCTCTCCAACGATTCCGAGTACTTCGCCCTCTTTCAGATGAATCGATACATCGTTCAGCGCCTTTACCTCACCGGCCGGTGTGAAAAAGGAAAGGCGTTCATGCTGTATATTTACTAAATATTCACTCATATTATACGCTCCTCCTAATTCTTAAGTTTCGGGTCAAAGGCATCGCGCAGGCCATCGCCCAACAGGTTAAAACTCAAAATGATCAAACTGATAACAAGCGCCGGTATAAATAACTGATGCGGATTTGTATTCAAGCCGTTAATCGCATCACTGGCCAGACTTCCGAGAGACGGCATCGGAACCGCAACACCGAGTCCAAGGAAACTCAGGAAACTTTCTGTAAAGATTGAAGACGGAATCTGAAGTGTTGTCGTAACGATCAGCGTACCGATACAGTTTGTCAGCAAATGTTTTTTAATGATTCTTCCCGATTTAGCGCCCAAAGCTCTGGCCGCCGTAACATATTCGCTCTCCTTCAACATCAGCACCTGGCTTCGAACCATTCGCGCCATGCCGACCCAGTATAAAAGGGCAAACACAACAAAAATACTAATCAGGTTCTCTCCCATAACCGACATCCAGCCAAAGCCCGGAACCTGGGAAAGTTTCGCCAGAGGTTCCTTCAGCGCAAAGGACAGCAAAATAATAAGCAGAATATCCGGAATCGTATAAATAATATCAACGATACGCATCATAACCAAATCTACCCATCCGCCGGCAAAAGCAGCCACTGAACCGTAGATTGAACCAATCATCAGGATAATCGCTGCCGCCACAATTCCGACAAGAAGAGAAATACGGCTTCCCATCATCACACGGATGGCATAATCCCGTCCCATCTTATCTGTTCCGAAAATATGCGGGAATACCTTTTCCCCGGCATCAATCCGCTCCTGCTCTTCCACCGAATACTCCATCGGTTTCAGATTATTTGCGCCTTTAATCTGCGTCTTATAAGAATACGGATAAAAGGACGGAACAACAAATGCGAACAGCATAACAATAATAACGATGAACAGGCTGACCATCGCCACTTTATTTTTGCGGAATCTCCGAAAGCCGTCTTTCCAGAAGCCGACGCTCTCCCGCATAACCACAAGACTTTCTTTTTCTTCATCCGTTGCCGGAAGAAAGTCATCGGGATTTAATTTCAATTGTAAACTAAATGGATTCTTTTCCATATCTGACTTTCCCCCTTCTATTTCAGCTTGATACGCGGGTCAACAATCTTATAAACAATATCGACCACCACATTCAGAATAATCATAATCGTGGCAAGGAAAATCGTTGTTCCCATAATCATCGTATAATCTCGTCCATTAATTGCCTTGATAAATTCGCCGCCCAGTCCCGGGATGACGAATATCTTTTCCACAACAAAACTTCCTGTCAGGGTGTAGGCAGCCATAGGCCCCACATAGGTAACTACAGGAAGGATGGCATTACGAAGGGCATGCTTAAACAAAGATACCTTCTGATTCAAACCCTTTGCCTTTGCCGTACGCATATAGTCCTGCCCCAGCACGTCCAGCATGGAGGAACGCATCAGCCGCATGATATAGGATGTCGGATAGGCCGACAGCGCAGCCACCGGCATAATATAACTGTTCCATGTAGTCAGGCCCAACGTTGGAAGTATCTGCAGTTTAACGCCCAAAAGGTACAAAAGCAATGTACAGATAACAAAGTTGGGCACCGCCATACCGCAGGTCGCAATGATACTTAATATACTGTCGATTACCGTTCCCCTCTTATAGGCCGCAAATACGCCAAGCGGAATACCCAGGCAAAGCGACAGAAGGATTGCTCTTCCTCCGAGTCCGGCAGATACCGGGAATCTCGCCGTGATAATCCCCATAACGGTACGTCCGCGCTGTTTCAGGCTGTCCCCGAAATCACCATGCGCCGCATCTGATATATACGTGAAATAACGTTCTCCAAGTGGCTTATCCAGTCCGTACTTTGCTTCCAAAGCCGCTGTGGCTGCCGGACTGATTGCTTTTTCTGAAAGGAAAGGCCCCCCCGGAACCAAATTCATCAGAAAAAACGTAATGGTTGCAACTGCCCATATCGTCACAGCCGCTAATACAATTCTTTTAACTATGTATTTTCCCATCTTTCCTCTCTCCCATGATCTTAATATCTATTCGTCAATTTGCACATATGCGGTATAGCGTTGAAGCAATGAAACGGTTATGTGCTAAATCCACAAAATATCGGTAGTATTATATCATAAAATGTCTCAAATTGAAACTGCTAATTTTTTACATTTTGTATTTTTATTAACATAGCTATATTTTTCAATTGATTCTTTTACAAAAATATACTATAATATCAATAATAATTACTATTTTAACTTTAAAGGAGGATTAAAATGAATATTTATGTTTTAGTGAAACAGGTTCCTGTCATCTCAGATATAAAAATTAACCACCAAACATTTAGTATAGAACGTGATGGCGCCGGAACCATGATGAATCCCGTGGATATCCATGCCGTCTCTGCAGCAGTTGCATTGAAAAAAAGCCTTGGCGGAACAATTACTGTTTTAACAATGGGCAATGAAACCAGCGAAGTTCAGCTCCGTGAGGCAGCCGGCATGGGGGCTGACCGCCTGATACGCATTACTGACAATGCTTTTGCCGGAGCTGATACCCTTGTCACAGCGAAGGTTCTCGCCGCTGCCATCCGGCATCTCGGCGCGCCGGACTGCATTTTCTGCGGACAGGCTTCCTTAGACGGTTCCACCGGGCAGATTGGCGCAAAACTGGCCGCCCTTCTCGGTATCGGTTGCCTGAATAATGCTTCCCGGATAGATATTGAAGAAAAAGGTCTTACCATTCATCAGAAAGCCGGAAACGGATATGATGTCTGGCAGGCCGATTTTCCGCTTGTATGCTCCGTGACAGAAGATGCAAATGAGCCTGTGCCGGTGACGCTTAAAGGAAAAATGGCTGCAAAAAAAGCTGTCATTTCTGTTTTATCCAATGCCGACTTAAATATCGCGCCGGAAGACTGTCATTCGCCATCCCGGATTGAAGCTCTTTTCCCTGCAGCCAGGCAGGAAGCCGGCATACGGATTGCAGGCGGCACTGAAAAAGAATCAGCAAAAAAACTGGCCGACATTCTCTTCGAGAAACATTTGATATAGGAGGGTTTATCATGGAAAAATTTAATGATATATGGGTATTTATTGAAATGTCTGAAAATACGCCAAAACGCGTCAGCCTCGAATTACTTGCGAAGGCATCCGAATTAGCTGAGGAAGCCGGAGTGCAGGCGATTCCGGTTATCTGTGCAGATGCGGCAGACCATTCTCCGGAAACAATCATCAACGCCTTAAAGGCTGCCATTGAAAAATCAGCGCCTTCCGCACTTCTTTTCGGCTCCACGCCTCTCGGCAGAGAAGTCAGCGCCGGCCTCAGTGCGGTAATGAATCTCGGCATCGCCGCGGACTGCACCAATATCATGTACCGTGCATCCGATAAAGATCTGCTTTTCGTTCGCCCGGCCTTTGACGGCAAACTCTATGCTTCGGTCTCTCTGGATACAACGCCCCAGATTGGAACCTTTTCCACAGGCATCTTCCCTCTGGAGGGCAATGCACCGGATATTCAGGCCAACGCAGAAACTCTGTCCCTCACTTCCGGCGGCAGCGAAATCAAAGCCCGCCTTGTTGAATTTATTGAGGACGCCGGTCTGGCAGATTCAAATATCGAAGAAGCCTCTGTTCTTGTTGCCGGAGGCCGCGGTGTCGGCAGCGCCGACGGTTTTGACAAACTCCGGGAGCTGGCCCGTCTCCTCGGCGGAAACATTGCCGCTTCCCGCGGCGCTGTGGAAGAAGGCTGGATTTCCAAGGATTATCAGGTCGGCGCCACCGGGAAAACCGTTACGCCAAAAATCTATTTTGCCTGCGGTATCTCGGGAGCCGTTCCCCATGTTGTCGGCATGAAAGATTCCGAAATTATTATCGCTGTCAACACGGATCCCGCCGCTCCAATCTTCGATATAGCCCACTATGGCATCGTTGGCGACTTACATAAAGTTATTCCTGAACTTATCGAGATTATTAAAGAAACAGGCAAATAGAGCCGGTATTTTAAACGAAACAAAAGCCATTGCCCCGGGCAGCTTCCCAAACTGTCTGTGACAATGGCTTCTTTTTATAAATATTTATACCCATTCGGGCATCCCGTATGTCAGATGCTTCGCATGGGTGCGCTTCGTCAAGCTCCGCGCAATAAGGTACCCATTACATGGTCAAAATCAAAGGTTGCAAAGTAATCGGCCGGAGTCTCCGCACGGCGAATCATCCGGGTACTTCCATCCTCTTTAAGTAAAATTTCTGCGGAACGGAGTTTGCCATTATAATTATAACCCATCGAAAATCCATGGGCGCCCGTATCATGGATAATGATCAAATCTCCGATATCGATTTTCGGCAATTTTCTGTCAATGGCAAATTTGTCATTATTCTCGCAGAGGGAGCCGGTCACATCATAAACATGGTCGCACGGCGCATCTTCTTTGCCTGCAACGGTGATATGATGATAAGAACCGTACATCGCCGGCCGCATCAGATTGCAGGCGCAGGCATCCAGCCCGATATACTCTTTATAAATATGTTTTTCATGAATGGCTCTGGCAATCAGATGACCATAAGGCGCCAGCATGAAACGGCCCATTTCTGTGAAAATTGCCACATCGCCGAGCCCCGCAGGTACGAGGATATCTTCAAAAGCCTGACGCACGCCCTCGCCAATCGCCCTGATATCATTCGGCTCTTCATCCGGATGATACGGAACACCGACACCGCCGGACAGGTTGATAAACTCAATGGATGCCCCGGTCTCTTCTTTTAATTCGACTGCGGTTTTAAAGAGAATCCGGGCCAGCGCCGGATAATATTCATTTGTTTTGGTGTTGCTTGCAAGAAAAGCATGAAGTCCGAAATGTTTCACACCCTTCTCCAGCATTTTTTTATAGCCCTCTGTGAGCTGTTCCCGTGTAAAACCATATTTTGCTTCTCCCGGCGTATCCATAATACCGTTGCTCAACTCAAAATTTCCGCCCGTATTTAAACGGCAGCACATTGTTTCAGGGAGTTTGCCCAAAACCTTTTCCACAAAATCAATATGGGTAAAATCATCCAGATTGATAATCGCTCCAAGCTTCGCCGCCATCTCAAATTCCTCCGGCGGCGTCGCATTGGAAGAAAACATAATCTCACTGCCGCTGAAACCGCAGGCTTCCGACATCATCAGCTCAGTCAGCGAAGAGCAGTCCGAGCCGCAGCCCTCTTCTTTTAAAATCTGTAAAATATATGGATTTGGCGTTGCTTTCACTGCAAAATATTCCTTAAATCCTTTGTTCCATGAAAAAGCCTCGTTCACTTTGCGGGCATTTTCACGGATGCCTTTCTCATCATATAAATGAAACGGCGTCGGATATTTTTTTACTATTTCTTCCAATTGCTCTTTTGTCACAAAAGGGACTTTCTTCATTTTGATTCATTCCTTTCTGTCAATTCGATAATTTTTATTTCATTACTCAATGAGTCTTTAAACAAATCCACCAGATTCTTTTTCCCGGAATACAGGCACGCCGACTGTTCGCCGTTGCCGACATCCCCCGTCAGCACCGTGGCTGAATCGATAATAACGCCCACCTGCCCCGGTTTTCTCCGTGAAAGGTAAATTCTGGCCTTCGGAAGCTCATAGGGGGGATTCGTAATAACAACCACCTTCAGCCCTTCTGCCGCCCGCTGCTCAAGAATATGACGATAACTGTCCACTGTCCGGTTTTCCCCGGAAAAATAGATGCGATACACGGCCTGCTCCAGCATACAGCGAATCTTATCAGCGATATGGACATCTCCCTGAATGGTAATATAGCCTTCCATAGCCTCCGTCCGCACCGGAAGCTGTTCCTTCAAAAACTGTTTCACCTGCTCCAGCCGTCTTAATTTATTACTGCTGAATTCTTCAATATCTACGGGGATATAGCGGACAGGGGTTCCTTCCATCAGCCGGGCCGCGCCCTTATCCACCAGGCAGGCCAGCGCCGTATAGGTGTTGGACCTGGAAATGCCTGTGCGTTTTGCCGCTTCATAGCCTGTCAGCGCCCCGTCAGACAGCAGGGTTAAATATAAAGTCGATTCCTGCCGTGTCAGCCCAAAACACATCAAAGCATCATTTAAATCCATTTTATCGCCCCTTCGCATTTCTTTTTAGTATTTCTTTACAGGAACACTATATTATAATATACAATAATTGTCAATATCCTTATATGTCTTATTTTAAGAAAAAGCATCCTCCGTCAAAACAGAGAATGCTTTTTGCCTGCTTATCATATATTAAATTACAGTATTTTATGAATCCAGCCCTCCGGCGCTTCGATGGTTCCCATCTGAATACCTGTCAGGGTATCATATAATTGCTTTGTAACCGGTCCCATCTCATCCATGCCGCTTGGGAAACAGATATCTTTGCCATGGTCTACAATCTTTCCAACCGGCGAGATAACAGCGGCTGTACCGCAAAGGCCACATTCTGCAAATTCACTCAACTCAGATAATTTTACTTTTCTCTGAGAAACTTTTAAGCCGAGGTAATGTTCAGCAACATATAAGAGGGAACGCCTTGTAATCGATGGAAGAATGGAATCCGACAGCGGCGTTACAATCTCTCTGTCCTTTGTGACAAAGAGGAAGTTGGCTCCGCCTGTCTCTTCAACATAAGTACGTGTTCCCGGGTCAAGGAAAAGATTTTCGTCAAAACCATTGGCATGAGCAGTCACATTGGCATGCAGACTCATTGCATAGTTTAATCCGGCTTTGATATGGCCGGTTCCATGAGGGGCTGCCCGGTCAAAATCACTGACACATAAAGTAATCGATTTTGCGCCGTCTTTAAAATATGGACCTACCGGTGTGCAGAACAAACGGAACTGATATTCCTCTGCCGGTTTAACCCCGATAACCGGGCTTGAAGCATACATATAAGGTCTTATATATAAAGTGGCGCCGCTTCCGTAAGGAGGAACCCAGGCTGCATTTGCCGCAACAACTTTTTCGACAGCTTCAATAAATCTTTCCTTTGGAAACGGCGGCATCTCCATCCGCTTCGCAGAGTCAATCATACGCTCCGCATTTAAATCCGGCCGGAAAGTAACAATACTTCCATCCGCTGTCGTATAAGCTTTTAAGCCCTCAAAAACTTCCTGGCAATACTGAAGGATACCGGCACATTCATTGAGCACGATCGTTGCATCTCCGGTCATATAGCCTTCCTGCCACTGCCCATCTTTATAATCCGCAACATATCTCTGATCCGTTGTATGGTAAGCGAACCCGATATTCCCCCAGTCCATATCTTTCTTTTCCATAACAATTCCTCCATTCGTTGTATAAACATATATTCGTCAATGAACCAATTATAGTCTTATTAATCCATAAAATCAATAATTTCTTTCAATTTTGACTTGCGAACATACATTTTAAAACAATATTCCAAATCAAAATAGGTTTTTTCCTCACTGTCCGCCGCAACGACAAAATCATCCATCGCATCCAGATTCGGAAACCAGGTATCCGCCTGATAGGCGTAGTCCATCACTGTCACATGGGCCACATCACAGTAAGGCAGCATCTGCTCATAAATGCTCGCGCCGCCAATGACATAAATATCCTCTGATTTAAAATCTTTCAGATAATCCATGGCCTCATCCACACTGTGAACAACCACAGCTCCCGGCGCCTCATAATCTTCCTGCCGGGTGATAACCACATTTGTCCGATTTTTCAGCGGGCGGCCGTTTGGAAAGCTTTCCAGCGTTTTCCGCCCCATGACAACCACCTTTCCTGTGGTTGTCTCCCTGAAAAATTTCATATCCTCGGGAATACTGTTCAAAAGTTTATTCTGATAACCGATGGCCCAGTTTTTGTCCACCGCCACGATAATATTCATCTTCCCTTCCTCCTAAACCGCCACCGGAATATTTTTAATCTGCGGCCCGGTCTTATAATTATCCAGCCGCACATCATCCGCTGTAAAATCATAAAAGTTTTTGATTTCCGGATTTATCCAGAAATCCGGCGCCGGATAGGTTTCCCTTGAGATCAGCTCCTTCACCAGCGGAATATGCCGGTCATAAATATGGGCGTCGGCAATGACATGCACCAGTTCGCCCGCCTTCAGGCCGCTGACCTGGGCAATCATATGGAGCAGCGCCGCATATTGAACCACATTCCAGTTATTGGCCGTCAGAATATCCTGAGAACGCTGATTCAGCACGGCATTTAATCTGTCATCCGTCACATTAAAGGTCATGCTGTATGCGCATGGATAAAGGTTCATTTCATGCAAATCCTGATGAACATAAATATTCGTCATAATCCGGCGGCTGTAAGGGTTCTCCTTCAAATCAAAAAGCACCCGGTCCACCTGGTCCATCATGCCTTCCTTATACTGGTGCTTCACGCCGAGCTGATAGCCGTAGGCTTTGCCGATGGAACCGTCCGCATCGGCCCATTCATCCCATATATGGCTCTTTAATTCATGAATATTATTCGACTTTTTCTGCCAAATCCAGAGTATTTCATCCACCGCGCTCTTAAAGGCCGTACGGCGCAGGGTCAGCGCCGGAAACTCTTTGGACAAATCATAACGGTTGACCACGCCAAACCGCTTAATCGTATAGGCATAACTTCCATCCTCCCATTTCGGACGGACCTTTTCTCCTTCCGTGCTGTATCCGTTATCCAGAATATCCCGGCACATATCTATAAATAATTTATCCGCGTAACTCATGATTGTCCCCCTTCTGAGTATTTTTTAAAACTATACCATATCGGGCCGATATTCGTCAAACCTTATAATTATGAACGCTTATTTTTTATTACCCAAACTAATAAATATATGGTAGAATACTTATATATCTTAAATTTTAAGAACGGAGCAAGGCTATGAATGAACAAGTATCAACGATTATGTCTGAATACTACCAGAATATTGACATTTACAAAAAACTTTCACATGATGTGAACGACATAATCAACACCCTGCTGGAAGTCAATCATATCAAGATTTCCAACATGGCTATCCGAATCAAATCGGAAGACGCACTTCGAAATAAAGTTATGTATAAAAATAAATATTCCCACCTCGATGAGATTACCGATGTCCTCGGCGTCCGCATCATTACCCTTTTTGAAAATGACGTGGATACGATTTTAGACCTTTTGGAGAAAACCTTTGAAATCTGTGAGATTGTGGACAAGCGAAAAAAAGAACGGGGCAGCCGTATCGAATTTGGCTACAATTCTCTCCATGTGGTTGTCAAGTTTACGAATAATCGGTGTGAACTGGTGGAATACCAGAAGTTCCAGGACATCCGTTTTGAAATTCAGATCCGTACCGTCCTCCAGCATGCCTGGGCGGAAGTGGAACACGGTCTCGGCTACAAGTCCTTTTATGAACCGCCGATGAGTGTCAAGCGCAAACTGAACCGTTTGGCCGCCACCCTGGAGATTCTGGATGAAGAATTTGAAAATATCCGTTATGACATCGCCTTATATAATAAGAGCTTTGACAAGGTGGAAAAAATATTAAAAACAGATATAAATAAAGATTCTCTCATTGCCTATGTAAACAACAGTGAATTTTTGAACCAGCTTGTGGAGCGGATTGCCAGAGAACAAAATTATGAAATCATTAAGGACCCAAGCTTTATCAGCCATCAAAAGCTGGCAACCAAGCTGACCATGTACGGTTATCAGTATATCCATGAATTGGACGCCGATATTCACCGCTATGAAAAGACGATTTATCATATCGGCCATGAAATGTGCGACCGCATTTATCACGATAATACCTGCATTAATCTCTATAGCTGCATCATGTGGTTTACCTTCATCCCGGTCATCAAAAATCTGATTTCCGGTATGGATTCCACTTCAGATGATGTGCTCGAGGATGTCATTTTCGAAACATTTAAAAAGAATAACAGCTCAATTTTCGAAGTATTTAACCAAAAAACCATGCCGGAAACGATTTAAAAGTTACCGCAAAGTATTCAGACACAGAAAAAGCCTGACAGTGACTGCCTCTCAGCTTCACTATCAGGCTTCTTTATGTCTATTCATGTCTATTCAGTTAAAATTCCAACTGGGCGTAAACATCCTTCGGCACATAGGCCCGTACAAAAATGCCGTCGGCCCGGTATTCTTCTTCCAGAAGCTGTCCATACTTCCGAATCACGGCGATATCTCCGGCCCGCGGATAGGCAAACACCCGCTCGATAAGTATCTTACTCTGGCGCAAAATGTCTTCCAGCGCCTCTTTCACATCATCCAGGCCAAGTTCCTGCTTCGCCGAAATCCTTAATGTCTTTTCCGCACGGAAATCCTTCATCACCGTATCTGCCTCTTCAACACAGTCCATTTTATTAAACAGGGTAATGACCGGTTTATCGCCGACTTCCAACTGATTCAGCGTATCATAGACAACGTGCATATGGACATCCATCCGGGGATTGGAGGCATCCACCACATGCAGAATAATATCCGCATATTTTGCCTCCTCCAGCGTGCTCCGAAAGGCCTGTATCAGATGATGGGGCAGCTTCCGGATAAAGCCAACCGTATCCGTCAGCAAAATCTCCTGGCCGCTGTCCAATTTCAAATTCCGGGTTGTCGGATCCAAAGTGGCGAACAGCTTGTCCTCTTCCAGGACATCCGACCCTGTGAGCTGATTCAGCAGAGTGGATTTTCCCGCATTGGTATAACCCACGATAGCGGCAACCGGAACCGGATTCCTGCTGCGCTGCTGTCTTGCGACTTCCCGATGGCGTTTCACGGCCTCCAATTCCTGTTTTAACTGGGAAATGCGGTCACGAATGAGACGCCGGTCCACTTCCAGTTTCTTTTCACCCGGCCCCCGCGTGCCGATACCGCCGCCCAACCGGGATAAGGACCGCCCAAGGCCGGTCAACCGGGTAGCGCGATATCGAAGCTGCGCCAGCTCCACCTGAATCTTGCCCTCCCGGGTCGACGCCCGCTGCGCAAAAATGTCCAGTATGATCAATGTTCTGTCCATAACCTTCGTGTCCAACATATCCTGAAGATTTGCCAACTGGGCCGGAGACAATTCATCATCACAGATAATGCCTGTGGCATCCTCCTCCCAGATCAGCTGTTTCAGTTCCTCAATCTTGCCTTTGCCGAGATATGTGCCCGGATGGGGCGCTTCCCGGTTCTGAATCAATCTGCCGACAGTCACAGCTCCTGCGGTAGCCGCCAGTTCTGAAAGTTCATCCAGAGAACTTACTGTATCGTCATCCTCCTGCAAAGAAACTCCGACCAGCACAACTCTCTCCGTCAATTTTTTTGTTTCATATATTTCTGCCATTTTACCTCTTCCACTCCTATCTGACAGCCATTCCAGGCTGGCGGCCATTCCAAGCCGCCGGATATGCGGTCATTCCAATCTGCCGGATACGCCGGGCTGCCGGCCATCCGGCTGCCCTTACCGGATTCGTGTCTGAATAAATGTTTTTTCCCGCACCGCAGCGGAGTCATCCGAATACTTTTCAAGATAGACGTTGATATACTCCAAAGCCTTATCCCAGTGTCCGGCCCGCTCGGCGGCGGAAATCTGATTTTTTGAAATGCTTCGGTCCAACAGGCGGTTATTCAGGGCAACCCCCTGGGTGAAAACGGTTTCCGCCTTCGCATAATCTTCCATCTCCATCAGACATAAACCATAGGCGTTATAGGCTTCGGCATCGCTGGTCACTGCGGCCAGATAGGTTTCAAAATACTGACAGGCCAGCGCATAATCACTCGGCGTTTTTGCCATATTGAGTTCGGCCATACTGAGATTGGCAGAGATTTCTCCCTTATCCAGCGCCTTTTGAATTTTCTCTTCCGCCGCCGTCAAATCTCCGAGTTTCAGATATATATTTCCCTGATTCACCAAATCTTTGGCCCGGCTGCCGCCAAGCTTCAGCGCCTCGTTCAGCACAGCTTTGGCATCCTCCGTCTTATTCTGGGACATCAAAGCCTCATACAGCGCCAGATATATTTCATAATTCTTTTTATCTTTTTTAATCGCCGTCCGCAAATCGGTTTCCGCACTGGTGCCATCGCCGACCTTGACATACTCCATGCCCCGCAGCATATAGGCATCCGCCGAATTTTCCGCATCCACAATCTGGGAGTAGGTCATCACCGCATCCACATATCTGCCCGCTTTGTCCTGGGTTTCTGCTTTATAATACAGTATATCGATTTCTGTACCGGAGAAACGGCTCTCTTTTCCGTCCAGCGCCTTATCAAATGCTTCCAGCGCCTCATCATAATTTCCCTGATAGAGCAAAGAAATACCCATCGCCCGATGAACAAGCTGAATATCCTTATCCCGCTTCATCAGCTCCAGCGCCCTGTTAAAAGAGGCCATCGCTTCATCATACAGCTTCAGTTCACTCTGCGCCATTCCCTGATTCATATAATACTCGCCGTTTCCGCCGTCATATTCAATCGCTTTGGCAAAATAAGCATTGGCTGTCTCATAATCCGCCTGGGCATAGGCATCCAGCCCCTTATTATTCAGCTTATTGCCCTCTCCGAAATTCCTCACTACAAAAAACAGGACACAGGCGAGGGCAATCACCAAAAGCACCTGAATCATACGCCCAAAAATATTGGCTGAGCGGCGTTTTCTTTTCTTTGATGACGCTGTGCGCCTTTTTGAAGAAGTTTCCGGCCGGGAGGATGTGCGTCTCCGCTGCGCCTGTCCGCTCCGCTGCGCCTGCCCGCTCCGCGGCCCATCCGCAGTCCTTTTCTTTTTTACTTTTCTTTCCGGGACCTCTATTTTTTTTGCTCTCTTTCGTCTTTCTTCCATGGCTTCCTCCATTCAATATCATTAATATTATAGGGGGTTGCCCTGAAAAAGGCAAGGCTTTTCAAACTCTTTTCACAGATGGAAATTCTAAAAAAGGCACGGCCATATCCATACAGGCCACAGCAAAAAAAACGCTGCATATGCCTAGCCCGGCAAATTGGAAAAACAGGGTCAGCAGGGCGGATGACAGGGCAAAGGCCCAACGCCCGGCCCTGGACGGAGGCATGGTCTCATAACTCCATATCAGATAGGCCGCCGACAGCCATACGGAAGCCGACAGCAGGTTTCCGCTGCTCCCAATGCTTAAAACCGCCAGAAAAGCCAGCGGATAAACCGCAGGGCACATTCGCCTCAGGCACATCCATAAAAGTGAAAGAACCGCAAAGGGCCAAAGCGGCTCGACCATGGGCAGGCCAAAGGGCGAAAACAGCATTTTCCCGACAAGCACCGGATGTATCAGCGATTTTCCGATGCCGCCAAAAATCTGTTTTCCCAGAATAATGGCCGTAACGGAAGCCAGAGCCACCTTCCAAAAAGGTGTATCCAGCGGAAACAGCAGTGTCAGCAGCAGCCCCGTAAAAACCGCAGAGCCATCTCTGACGGACACATATTCATTGCGGAATATCTGCCAGAAATATTCCGCCAGCGGCGCGCAGAGGATTCCGACAAGAAACATTCCGGCCAAATGAATACTCTGTCCCGGATGTTTGTAAAAAACCGCCCCGATTAAGGGAAGAAGGCCAAAAATACTCTGCCGCATCATATCGTAAATCGTTCCCCGCCGATGAATATGAGGCGGGCTCTGACTCTGCCGCTCCAGCGGCTTTAAATGCCTGAAAATCTTTTTATCTGCCGGAATATCAATATAGTCCCCCGGATTATCCTCTTCTGTTTTGGAGGATTTAACCCTTATGCGTCCCTTCTGCACCTGTCCGATATACTCGGTCAGCCGTCTGCCGGAGGGACACACATAGGAGCACAGCCCGCATTTGATACACTCCGAGGCCCGCAGTCTTTCCGGAATTTCACCGCCGGCCATATATCTTTCCTCTATCTTATCCGGCATTAATCCAAGGGGGCACACCTCCCGGCACAACCCGCAGTGGATACAGGGGGAAACAAAGGTCTGGGCCGGCCTCAATACAAGCAGGCCGCAGGTTTCCCGCGTTACCCAGGTATTTGGCCCATCCACTGTTCGCCCGCCCAGGGGGCCGCCGTGGATGATCACCGCCTCCGCAGGTTTTCCTCCGCAGTAGTCAATGATATCCTGGACATTTGTCCCGATAGGAACCCACAGGTTTTTCGGAGCAGAAACCTCTCCCGAAACTGTAATCCCCACCCGGGTCCAGGGCTCCCCATCATAAACCCCATCGTAGAGAGCCGCCATTTCCGCCACGCTGACTACGGCCGCTGTCGCCTTTCCCCGCCCGAGGACCTCTCTGCGAATCATTTTTTCATTGCCATTCGGATACCGGCGCTTCATGGACACCACCCATATGGGCCGCCGGTTCCCCATATTTTTTTCATATTTCTGAACCGTCCGCTTCATCCGCGCAACGGCGTCAAAAGCATCCTCATTGATACATATATAGACGGCTTCCGCCTCCGCGGCCATCGCCCCGAGAATCGCTCCAATCACAATTTTCCCCGGGCTTTCCATCATCAGCCGGTATCCGGAAGTGATATAGGGTTCATTTGCAAAGCCGTTGACGATCAATACCTCCGACTTTGGCAGCCTTTTTTTCTGCAGGCCGATTCTGTGCATCGCCTGGGCCATGGCCTTTCTTCCAAAATCCACGGCAAAGGGATGCCATTCCCTGGCTTTTTCCTTCTCCCTGCGGATTTTCACATAGGGCTCAAACACCCCGGGAGCCCTCTGATAATCCGTTATCTCCTCCACATATCCGGCAATGCTCGCGTGAACGCAGGCGTCCTCCTCCGAATCCGCTTCTCCAATCACCTGTCCCCGGCAGACATATTCCCCCGGGAGCACCGTCGGGCGGCAGATAGTCTCCCCATTCTGGCTGAGGGAAATGCAAACCCGCTCCGGCACATATCCCTCGAAGGCCTTTTCCCGGGTCAACTGCTCCCATGCCTCTTCATACACATTTATTCCACGACTTCTGCCCATTTGTCACACTCCATCCTTAAATTTCCTGAATAGTATGTGTGACGGACATTTGATTTATTCGTAAAAATACCCGATATTCATCCCCAGTCAAAGGCGAAAAATATCGGGTATTCCCACTCAATTATTTATTTTTTCTCTTCTTCCATAGATTCGATGATGGCATCGGCCAGCACGTCCAGCTCATTGGCTTTCTCTGCCTTCAATGTGGAGGCCAGAGACAAACGGCTGCTGAGTACCGTCATATTTTTCATTTCATTCTGAATAAATTTCTCCATCAGATCGCCGGACTTGCATGCCCAGGAACCATTTTCCACGATGGCAAAGGTTCTGTTCTGAAGATTCAGCGCTTTCATATCCATCAGATAATTGTGCATTACCGGATAAATTCCCAGATTATAAGTCACGCTGGCAAGGACAACATGGCTCAGACGGAAAGTTTCGGAAATCAGATAGGATACATGGGTGTTGGACACATCATACATAACCACATTCGTCATTCCCTTTTCGCAGAGTTTTGCCGCCAGGGCCTGGGCTGCCGCTTCCGTATTGCCGTACATGGATGCGTAGGCAATCATAACGCCCTTTTCTTCCGGTTCATAAGTGCTCCAGTGCTGATATTTATCAAGCAAATATCCAAAATCAGAGCGCCATACCGGCCCATGAAGCGGACAAATATACTTAATGTCATTGACAATGCCGGCCGCCTTCTTCAAAAGAAGCTGTACATGCGGGCCGTATTTGCCGACGATATTGGTATAATAACGTCTTGCATGGTCAATCCAATCCCGGTCAAAATTAACTTCATCATTAAAGAGTTTGCCGTCCAGCGCGCCGAAGGAGCCAAAGGCATCCGCCGCAAACAATACGCCATCGGTCACATCAAAAGTTACCATAGCTTCCGGCCAGTGTACCATCGGGGCCGCCACAAAGGTTACCGTATGTTTTCCAAAGCACCGGGTATCCCCTTCTTTGACTTCATCCAGCGTATGACCGCTAATGTCAAAATCAAACTGGCGCATCAGCATAAAGGCTTTTTCCGTGCTTATAATGGTCACATTTGGATAGCGGAGAAGAACTTCCTCGATGGAAGCGCCATGGTCCGGCTCCATATGATTGATAACCATATAATCCAGCGGCCGTCCATTGAGAACATGTTCCAGATTCTCAAGGAACTGTCGGCAGGAGGACCAGTCAATGGTATCAAAGAGAACGGTCTTTTCATCCATCAGCACATAAGCATTATAGGAAACTCCTTCCGGAATCGGGTGAATATTTTCAAATAATGAGAGACGGTGGTCATTCGCACCAATCCAATATAAATCTTCTGTTACATTTCTGACACAATACATGGCTCTTCCTCCTATTCTTCAATAAACTGTTCTTTACCTTCGCCGCACTCCGGACAAACCCACTCTTCCGGAAGCTTTTCGAACAATGTTCCAGGCATTACTTCGCCCTCTTCATCACCGATTTCCGGATTATATTCATAACCGCAGCCGCTGCAGATATAGCTCTTTCCAATCGGTTCCGGCTTCGGAGGTGTCGGACGTTTCATTTTAATCATCGGTACCGGCGCCGGCTGCTTCGGCTCTCCATTATCCAGGGCCTCTGCCAGCAATGGAAGTATTTCCATCACATCGCCAACAATACCGTAGTCACAGTTCTTGAAAATCGGCGCGTTGCCGTTTTTATTGATCGCCACAATTGTAGAGGCGTCTTTAATTCCTTTAAGATGCTGGCTTGCCCCCGAAATACCGCAGGCGATATAAAGGTTGCCGAGGAATTTCTGTCCGGACATACCCACATAGCGGTCCATCGGAACATATTTCAATGTTTCGGCCACCGGGCGGGAGGAACCAATCGCTGCTCCGGCCGCTGCTGCCAGTTTTTCAATCAGTTTCATGTTTTTCTTTTCGCCGATACCTTTTCCCGCACTGACAACACGTTCAGCCTGGCTGATCGGCGTGTCCATTGCGATGCCAACGCTAAAGTCATAACCGTCTTTTTTCAGACATTCAACAAGAGAAGCCACTTTCTCTTCCGCACTGCCGCTCTTAAAAATCATCTTCTTACGGATACCTGTCACAGCCGGTTTTTTAGCCACGCTGCGGCTGCCGCCGCCGGAAGAGGATTTCGGCAGCTTTCCAATCAGATGGGAAGCAATAACCACTCTCTGGATTTCATTTGTACCTTCATAAATAGTTGTAATCTTTGCATCTCTGTAAGCCCGCTCAACATCCATACCTTTTAAGAAACCGCTGCCGCCGAAAATCTGAAGGGCATCGTTGGTCACTTCCAGGGCAATATCGGAGGCGTACATTTTCGCCATAGCCGCTTCCATGGCGTACGGCTCATGATATTCTTTCAATTCTGCCGCACTGTAAATCAGCATACGGGCACAGCGAAGTTTTGTTGCCATATCGGCCAGCTTAAAGGAAATCGTCTGCTGCTGGCAGATTGGTTTGCCAAACTGTTCTCTTTCTTTCGAATATTCCAAAGCGCTTTCAAAAGCTCCCTGAGCAATACCGAGGGCCTGGGAGGCAATACCGATACGTCCGCCATCCAGCGTGGACATGGCAATCTTAAAGCCGTCGCCCTCTTTGCCGAGGAGATTCTCCTTCGGAACTTTAACATCATTAAAAATCAATTCTGCTGTGGAGGAAGAGCGAATACCCATCTTGTCATAATGGTCGCCGAACTCAAAGCCTTCCCATCCCTTTTCTACGATAAATGCGGAAATACCGCGGGTTCCGATATCCGGCGTAGTCACAGCAAAGACTACATATGTATCCGCCTTCGGTGCATTTGTAATAAAAATCTTACCGCCGTTGAGCAGGTAGTAATCCCCTTTAAGGACCGCCGTTGTTTCCGTACCGCCCGCATCGGACCCGGCATTCGGCTCAGTCAAACCAAAAGCGCCGATTTTTTCACCCTTTGCCAGAGGCACAAGATATTTCTGTTTCTGCTCTTCTGTACCGTATGCAAAGATAGGCCAGCTTCCAAGAGATACATGGGCCGAAAGAATAACGCCCGTACCGCCGTCCACTCTGGACAGTTCCTCAACTGCAATCGCATAACTCATAACATCCAGTCCGGCGCCGCCATATTCCTTTGGATATGGAATACCCATCAGATTCATCTCAGCCATTTTCTTTACCGCATCCATCGGAAACTCATTATTCTGGTCCATCATAAAGGCATAGGGTTTAACCTCTTCTTCTGCAAACTTCCGAATCATCTGACGAAATTCCTCATGAGCTTCTGTCGTCTTAAAATACATCGCAATTCCTCCTTTTTCATATTCATGATTATACTTGATATTTTTTGTCCACTTATGTCGAATAAAAAAGAACCGGTTTTCTCCGAATCGGGTTAAATCTCTATCAGTTCCACAAGTGTATGCTTTTTTAACTCTTCTTCCAATGTCCGCTGAATACTTGTCAGATTATGATGAATGGCGCACCAATTATGATTCTGCAATCTCCTGGTGCACTCGTATTCCGGCTCCATACAGGCTGCAATCAGGGGCTCGCTCCCCACAGCCTGAACCAGTTCATAAAGCGTTACCTGCCTCAAATCACAGCAAAGCCGGCAGCCCCCGCCATTCCCCCGGATGATAGATACCATACCGGCCCTGGCAAGCTTTTTCAAAATCTTATATCCAAACTGCTGAGGTATCCATTCACGGCTGCATATATCCCCCATCGTCATCTGCTCCCCGGAGGCCAGCGCCGAAAGCATCCTCAATGAATAGTCGATTTCTTTTGTAATCAGCATATTATACACACCTTGTTCTTTTTTTATGTCTCTATCCTATCAAACTTGATGATTTTTGTCAAGTTTTTTTTGGGATTTTGTGGAAATTATTCTAAAATAAAAAAGAAGCCCAAAAATATTTTCAGACTTCTTTGTTTAATACCGCCCGGTTACAGGGCAATATCCTTCTTAAAATGCAATAACAATGCCGCCGTCGTTGGCATAGAGGGTTCCCACGCCCGCCGTATCCGCAACAATAATCTTCTGAAACGGATAACGCTTCTCTATCTCTTCCTGAACATACTGGGCTCTCTCCGGGCAATTGCAATGGGAAATACCAAATATTCGATTTTCAAAATCAGATACCCGGTTTCCAACTTCCTCAATCATCTTTTTCAATGCTTTTTTTGTTCCCCGCCCCATAGAGCACTGCTCAATCGTTCCCTCCGGCGTTCCCATCATCACCGGTTTAATATTCAGCACGCTGACAAGAGTGGCTTTCATCCCTGTCAGCCGGCCGTTCTTGCGAAGATGGTCGAGATTCTCCAGGACAAACAGGGTCTGGCGACGACTGATATAAGCCTCCACCTGCTCCACAATCTCTTCAAAGGAAGCGCCCTTCTCAGCACATTCCTGAATCTTCAGGGCAATCAGAGTCTCGCCGATACAGGCAGAGCGGGAATTAAATACATAAACCTTTTTATTCGGGAACTCTTCTTCAATCAACCGCTGGCCGAGCACAGCGCTGTTATAGGAGCCGCTTAATTCAGCGGACAATGTAATACAAAAAGCCGTTACTTCATCCTCCCCGTAGGCTTTTTTATAGTCTTCCGGCGATGGACAACTGGATTTCGGACATCCGTCAAAATCTGCCACAGCCTTTATAAATTTTTTCTGGTCAAATGAATCGTCGTCAACAAATTCCACACCATCCACCTGCAGCGTCAAAGGAACAATTTTTATCTTGCCTTCCTCTTTCATCTCCGGTGTCAAATCCAGACAGCTGTCTCCAATAATGCGATAGTCCATTTTTATTTCCTCCACACATAGTTTTAATTACTACTAATCATAACATGGAACAAACGTTACGTCAACATTGGAAATCCATGGAAATCACAGAATCTGCCACATTTTCAAGAAATTTCCGGTCATGCTCCACAAACAGCATTGTCATGGAGCTGTCTTTAATCATTTTTTCTATCTGCATCCTGGAAAATATGTCGATATAATTTAAGGGTTCATCCCATAAATAGAGATGGGCCTTCTGACATAGGCTCCGCGCAAGGAGCAGCTTCTTCTTCTGTCCGCTGCTGTAAGTCTCCACAGGCTTTTCAAACTGTTTCCGGGAAAAATCCATTTTCCGCAGCAAGGTCAAAAATAAGGTTTCATCCAGAGAACTGTTTTTGATAAATTCCTTTAAACTTCCCTCCAGCCACGACGTATCCTGGGAAACATAGGATAGGATTAACCCCTGGGCTGTCGCCGCCTGTCCCTCATACGGGATTTTTTCTCCGGCAATCAATTTCAAAACACTGGATTTCCCACAGCCATTTCTCCCTGTCAAAGCAATTCTCCGCCCCTGATGAACTTCAAGATTAAAGTCCCTGAACACTTCTTTTTCTCCATAATAAATTCTGAGATTTTTTAAAGATGCCAGACAATTTTTGTGGTGGAGCATCGGATTTACCGACAGTTTTTCCGTTGTCTCCACATTCTTTAAAAGGCCCTGCTTTTCTTCAATCGCCTTTTGCTGACGGCGCTCCAGATTCTTCCGCCGCTGCTGCATCCTCCGGGATTTTTCTCCCACATAATCTCTGCCTCTCTCATAGAGCATGGATTTTTTGCCTATCTTTGTCGATTCCACCGCATCCGCCCAGCGCTGCGCCTGTCCGGCCGCCCTTTTTAAGCGCCGTATATCCTTTGAAAGACGTTTGTTTTCCGCCTGTTCAAAGGCATCTCTGCACTGTTTATTCATCCACCAGCTTGAAAAATTACCCTTTTCCACATCAATTCCATGACGGTTGACCGCCAGAATATGATTCACACACCCATCCAGGAAATACCGGTCATGGGATACAAGAATAAAGCCTTCCTTTCCCCGCAGATAATCGCACACAGTCTCCCTGGCCTTCATATCCAGATGATTGGTCGGCTCATCAATCAGGAGAAAATGATTTTCCCTCGCAAAAAGGATGGCCAGCAGTACCTTTGTCTGCTCCCCATAACTTAATGTCTGAAAGGAATGTTCTAATATATCCATATCCAGCCCTATCTGTGTCATTTCCCGGCACACCTTCCAGAATTCGCCGTCCGCATCCACATCAGAAATCACATCCATAACCGACTTCTCCGGCCAGGGCACCTCAAAGGGAAAATAATCAAAAACAGTATCTGTGATAATTTCTCCCTGATATTTCATTTTTCCTCTCAGAAGATTTAAAAAGGTTGTCTTGCCCCGGCCATTCCGTCCAACCAGCCCAAGGCGCCAACAGGTATCTATCCGGAGATTTACATTTTCAAAAATGTAATCATAACTTCCTTCATAATAAAAGGACAGATTTCTCACATCAATCAACGACATACATATGCCTCCTCTCTGCACCGGCCATTGCCTCCGCAATCGCACAAACTGCGTGCAAAAAGAAAGACGCGGAAAATATCCGCGTCAAAAACCGACATAGCCTGCTCCAATCTCCGAGCCTTCTGTCCTGCCTTTTTATCTTTATGAACGACGAAAAAATCCTTCTTGCACGCACATCAAACAGCACTGTCCCCAGTGCATCTGCTGTACCCATATAAAATTCACATTTTATCTGCAAGAAGTCTTCATTCTTTCATCTCCTGTCTGTTCTATCTTTGTTTAATCTATCACAAAAAGGAACTTCTGTCAATCATCTCCATTGACACAGCGCTCAAGAATCTCTATCGCTTCCGCCATCTTTTCCCTGTCTATGCCCGAATAATTTAAAACAAGCACATGCTGCTTCGCCTGCTCCGGCTGGTGATAATACCTGGACAGGCAGGAAATCCGCAGGCCCATCCGGCCGGCCTTTTCTTCCAGCAGTTCATCCGGCATCTCCGTCTGCAGCTCCATCAAAAAATGCAGGCCGGAATTTTCCTCTTTGATTTTTATCTTTCCCGCCAAAGGACTCTTCCGTATGCTTTCCAGCAAAATATCCCGCTGATTCCGATAATAATTACGCATCCGATTAATATGCTTTTCGAAATAGCCCCCGGAAATAAATCTTGCCAGCGTGTACTGCTCAAAATTGGAAACTGTGCATGAATAAAACCCCAGTTTCTCATAAAACTGTTTTAAAAGTTTCTGCGGCAGCACCATATAGCTGATTCGAATCGTGGAGGAAAGGCTCTTGCTGAAAGTATTCATATAAATCACCTTATCCATCACATCGATACTCTGCAGGGCCGGAATCGGGCGGCCGAGCAGCCGAAACTCACTGTCGTAATCATCCTCGATAATATAGCGGCCGTCGCTTTTTGAGGCCCATCCAAGCAATTCGTAACGGCGGCTGATTGGCGTCACCCTCCCTGTCGGGAAATGATGGGACGGCGATAAATGAAGGATGTCGGCCCCGGAATCTTCCAGCACCCCGGTACATACCCCGCCCTCATCCATCGGTATATAGCACAAATCCACGCCGTGGCTTGTATAAATCTGGGCAATCTTCTGATATCCCGGGTCTTCAATGGCATAGACGGCTTCATTTCCAAAGAGTTGAATAAGCAGACCATATAAATATTCGGTCCCGGCCCCGATAATAATCTGCTCCGGCGATACGTCAATGCCCCGGAATTGGTATAAATGGTCTGCAATGGCTTTTCTTAATTCCATAATCCCGCCGGCCGGCGGCGGAAGGAGCAGCGTTGAATCCTCCCCGGCCAGAACCTCCCGCGTCAATTTTGCCCAAATTGAAAAAGGAAAATTGGCGTGACTTGTCCGATTGCTTATAAAATCAGCAAAACAGGTCTCTTCCTTTGGCTTTTCCGGCAATTGACGGACTCTCTCCGGCTGCTTCTCCGAAAATGTCTTTACCTCGGAAACAAAATAACCCCGCTTCGGCAGAGAATATATGTAACCCTCGGCCATCAACTGTGCATAGGCATTTTCTACGGTAATGGTGCTTATATCCAGATTTTTGGCAAAGCTTCGCTTCGACGGCAATTTATCCCCGGACTTTAATTGGCCGCTCATAATATCATTTTTTATACATTTATACAGATGTTCATACAAGCTGTCCGAACCCAAATCAACAAAAGAATAAGTGAGCATTGCGCTTCCGGCCTCCAATCTGACCATTTTCAATTATTCCTAATCAAGCATTTTCATATAGTCAAATTGAATTATAATTCATATTATAACTTTTGTAAAGCATTCTGGCCTTGAAAGAATTAAAAAAAGGTGCTATAATAATAGCGTTATGCAGGGTTAGTATATCGGTAATACAGCGGCTTCCCAAGCCGCGGAGGCGGGTTCGACTCCCGTACCCTGCTTTCAGCGTATTTACAAGGAAAAGACTAAAAACCTTGTAAATACGCTGTTTTTTGTCACGGATTTTAACCCTGCAGATCTTCTTTTAAGTCTTTCAGTAATTCATCAAGTTTCTTATCTGTCTCTTCTTTTGTGCTTTCCTCTTTAGCTCCTTCGAGTCCTCTAATAATTTGTTTCAACCAGCTTTTAAACTGCAAATCTGTCATTCCCATTTCCTGTACCATATCCTTTCCTCCAATCTTTCTGTTAAGGCCTTGCCTCTCTTAACTATCTTTGGTACATTGTATTCGCACGTAAATATCAAGTATTTTCTATAGATTCTTTTATAATTTTTCGGATAAATCCATTAATGCTTTCGCCGGTTCTATCCGTATAAGCTTTCAGGGCTTCGTACTCTTCAATCCGCACATCCAGCGGAATCCTCTTATATGCTTTCGCTTTGTACTTCATCGTTGCTTTAACCTGCGCTTCGCTTGTTGACATTCCCACCATCCTCTCACAATGATAATACTATGTTTTTCATATTCGTACAAGTATATATATTACACAATATGTATTCGTACGATTTGTTGATTTTGACTGTTGATATATTTGTGCGGACGTATTACTGTATGATCATCCAAGAAAAGAAAGGGAGAAGCCGCCTTTTATACAACTTCCCCCTGAAAAATATTATGGATTTATCACTACCGTTTCTTCGGCGTAACTATCATAACTGTCATAATCATATGCGTTTAATTCAAATTCTATTTCCTCAACCTCTGAAATATCATTTTCCTCTAACTCATCCGAATACCATGACATTGTACTGAATCCGACAGTTTTAGGAATGACCGATACCGCCCAATACGGCTCTATCATATAGCCGTTAATTGAAGCGTTCTCAGCAGCGAACATAACCTCCGCATCCGTCTTATTTTCCACATATAAATTCACTTCATACCAGTCATATTCTTCATTCATTTTAGCGTCAATCGCCGTAACCTTTACATATTCGTTATCAACAAGGACTTTATCCGTCTCTTTTGCTTCTCTGACATAGGTTTCTGCGTTCTCTTCGCCATAAGGATATACATGCGCAGAAGCGCTTACGACATCTTCCCAGCTATCCGAATCAAATACATTGAACTGCAATTGAATATCCGTAAGTTTGTCGATACCATATTTTTCCAAATCCCATTCAGAGATTTCAATGGTTTCATTCGCTTTTTTCTGAGCGGCAACTTCCGCCCCCATATAGATATATCCATCCGCCTGAATTCCGTTTATCGTTGCATGTTCTATAGAAACCGTATATGTCTTATCCTCTGATTTATTTTCAATATATGCTTTTAATTCAGGCCCATATTCCCCTTCCAAATCTATTCCGGTAATCTTAATGCAGCAGTTCTCATCATCGACAACCGTTATTTCCTCAAATTCTCCCGGCTGTTCTGCCTGCTCCTTCTTTTTCGCCTCTTCTTTTTTCTTCTCTTTTTCTTTTTCCTGGGCATCTTTTGCATCTTTTTCGTCTTTCTCATCTTTCTCTTCCGTTTCTTCGATGCTTTCTGACGCTTTTTCATCCTTTGTTTCTTTTGTTTCCTTCGCTTCTTTACCTCCGCATGCCGCCAGCGACAATACTAAGATTGCTGTCGAAACAACACATAAAATCCGTTTTTTCATCGTAAACTCCTCCTTGATATGATAGTTATATTTTAGCACATCAAAGTGTTTCTGACAATCAAAACAATGATTTCGTCTTTTTTCTTCTTTGAAAAAACGTTTCATGTACTATCCGTATTTTTTCACATTATTTTTTTACAGTATGTCCAAAATTCCCTTGACATTACTTGATTTTTTAATTATTATTTATATATATAACGTTTCACTAGCGTCGTAATCATATTAACAATTAACAAATTGGAACAGCAGTTCACTCCACTCGCCATGACTGCTGTACAACACAAAAGGAGGGATTCTATTTCCGCAAGGCTTGCGGTGCAGCAGTGTGGAGACCTGCTGTAAGCTGGCGCGCCCCCTGCGGGCGGCCGGGAGTCGGTCTTAAGAGGAGTCTGGACCGTCAAAGCCACATTTATGTCTGAAGTTTTATTAAAAGGTATCAAAAAAATCTATGACAACAAGGTAACCGCAGTCCACGATGTCAATCTCAAAATCGACGATAAAGAGTTTATTGTCCTGGTTGGCCCTTCCGGATGCGGAAAATCCACTACTCTGCGCATGATAGCCGGCCTGGAAGATATTTCCGACGGCGAACTGTACATCGATAACAAACTGGTTAATAACATCGAACCAAAGGACCGCGATATCGCCATGGTTTTCCAGAGTTATGCGCTGTACCCTCATATGACAGTTTATCAGAATATGGCTTTTGCCCTGAAATTGAGAAAAACACCGAAGGATGAAATCGACCGCAAGGTGCGGGAAGTTGCTGAAATCCTGGACATCACCCAATATCTGGAGAGAAAACCTAAAGCTTTATCCGGCGGCCAGCGCCAGCGTGTAGCCATTGGCCGCGCCATGGTACGCGATCCAAAAGTGTTCCTGATGGACGAACTCCTCTCCAATCTGGATGCCAAGCTGCGTAACCAAATGCGTGCCGAGATCATCAAGCTTCGCCAGAGAATCAACACCACTTTTATCTATGTTACCCATGATCAAACAGAAGCTATGACTCTGGGCGATCGGATTGTCATCATGAAAGACGGTTTTGTCAACCAAATCGGCACTCCAAATGAAGTGTTCCACAAACCGGTAAATCTCTTCGTCGCCGGCTTTATCGGAATGCCTGTGATGAATTTCTTCAGCGGCTGCAAACTTTCACTGAAAGACGGCGTCTATTATGCAGAGATTCGCGGCGCAGAATTCCGTCTCAGCGAGTTCCAGCAGAAAGCTTTGAAGCAGAATGGACAGAAACCTTGCGAAATCACTTGCGGTATTCGCCCTAGTCATGTTACTATAGGGGCAGGTGAGCTTTCCGCTAAGATTAATGTCGTGGAAATGCTTGGAACTGAATTGAACATTCACGCGGTCAGCGGCAGCGACGAAGTTGTCATGATCGTACCTACTACAGATGTCGATCACAATCTTAAGATGGGAGAAACTGTTTCTTTCACCGCAAAGCCTGAACTGATTCAGTTATTTGATCAGGAGACCGGCAACAATCTGATTTGGTATGACCAGGCATCCGCAGACGCCTGCTCCCCTGTCTGCAAATCATACGAATTTTAATTCTCATTTCTCTGCCTGTGCAGAGGCCTTTTGGAAATCCCGTTCCTTTCCGGAATGGGATTTCCCTGCTTTATCGATACTTTATTTCAAGGCGCCTATGTTTGTTTGCCGCCCCTGCTGTCGGGAGGAAAAACCAAATGAAAATACTTGCTGTCTCTGATATTGAATCAAAATATTATTATGAATATTATTCTCCCGGCAAGCTGGACGGATTTGACCTAATCCTGGCCTGCGGAGATCTGTCCCGGAACTATCTGGAGTTTCTGGCCACCCTCTCCCACTGCCCGGTTCTCTACATCTGCGGAAACCATGATGACGCCCTGGACAAAAATCCTCCGGGAGGCTGCATTTGTGTGGAAGATAAAATCTATGTCCATAAAGGGATACGTATTCTGGGACTGGGCGGCTCCTATCGTTACCGAAACGGAAACCATATGTTCACAGAAAAGCAGATGTGCCGCCGAATCAGACGCCTGTGGCTGAAGCTCCGGCGTTATAAAGGTTTTGACATTCTAATGACCCACGCCCCCGCCCGTCACATCAACGACTTTGATTCCTTATCGCATCGGGGTTTTGAATGTTTTGGAAAACTCCTGGACAAATACACGCCCCGCTTTTTCGTCCACGGACATATCCATAAAAATTACGGAATGAACATCCCGCAGAAAACAGCTTACGGGAATACAATGATCATCAATGCATTTGATTCCTGCGAATTTGAATATAGAGATTGAAAAAAGGCGATTATGAACATTTACATCCACAATCGCCTTTTCATTATTCAAACACTAATTCGTACTTCTCCACATCCATCAAGGCAGTTCCGCCGGCCTCAAAACTGATGGCTTCAGCCTCTTTCCGGGTGTAGATCACCGCGCTCGCAGCCTCTTCCCCATCATTAACAAAAACTTCCACGCTGAACCGGTCCAAAATGATCCGAAGCTTTAATTCTCCATTTGCCAAAGGCCTCACTAAAAAGCTTCGGGTATGGACAATATCATAAGGCAACCCGCTTCGGGTCCGATCCAGCTTCAAAGTTCCCTGGTCCGGCCTATAACGGATAATCGTATCATGCTCTCCGTCTTTAGCCACATGGATGCGGAACCATCGGTAAAAATCATGGCCGGCCGGCCGGATTGTCACCGTCATATCCACCAGCCGCCCACAGATTCCCGGAAGATTGACCTCTCCGCAGACCAGAATATTCCGATGGGCTATCCGTTGCCGCCGGTATTTCTCCAATTCCCGAACCGGCATCTGGAAAAGCCGTCCATCCCGAATCGACAGTTCCCTCGGAACAGACATCTGGCCAAACCAACGGCAATAGTCGGGCTTTGCGCCTATCGTATTCCAGTTCTGCATCCAGCCAATCATAATCCTGCGTCCATCAGGGGCAAGAAGTGTCTGAGGAGCATAAAAATCCAAACCATAATCAATGGCCTGCACCTGTTTTCGAACAAACCCTTTTCCCTGCGGGTCATAATCTCCAATCAGGCAGAGCGTCCCATGTCCGGCATGAAATTCCAGGCCGACAGTAACCATCTCCTGAGGGCTGGTAAGAAGCACCTGACTGCCATCCAGAGGAAAGAAATCCGGACATTCCCACATTTTCCCATACTGGTTTCCGCTGGCATCCAAAACCCGGACAAATTCCCAATTTACCGCGTCCCCACTCCGATAGAGCAGAATCATACCGCTGCTGTCTGACGCCCTGTTCCCGATTACCGCATAATATGTCCCATCTTCCTCGCGCCAAATCTTGGGATCCCGGAAATCCACCGCGCTTCCGCCCTCCGGCAGATCTTTTGCATCCAAAACCGGATTTCCTTCATACTTTTCATAATCCAGGCCGTCTCCGACAGCTATGCATTGAGTCTGAACATCCTGGAAAAATCCATCTGCGTTGCGTTCCCTGCGAACTCCGGTATACATAAGCAGCTGGCGTCCATCAGGGAGTTCAACCGCACCGCCGGAAAAGCAGCCGGAACCGTCATAATCCGTATCCGGGGCCAAAGCCGCCGGAAGCCGTTCCCATCGAATGAAATCTTTTGATTTTAAATGCCCCCAGTGCATCGGCCCCCACTCATCGGAGTATGGATGATACTGATAAAACAGGTGACATTCTCCGTTGTAAAAGGAAAAACCGTTGGGATCGTTCATCCATCCTATTGTGGGAGTGACATGAAAAGCCGGACGTTCCTCATCCGGAATATGGGGGCCATATTGGTTCTCAAAATCTCTGGCCTTTTGAAGAGTTTCGCTCCTCATAGATTAATATCCTCCTTACAGACAAATACTTCTCATTTTAATCAGCCGCCGAATAGCGGTCATAAGCATTCTGATATGTTTCCAGCAAATCGTCCATACCGCATTTCTCGGACAAACGCTTTTTATAAGCTTCCCATTCCTCATCGGTAGGACCGCCCTCCTTAATCCAGAGTCCTTCCTGTTCCCTGACACTGGTCTCAAAATCAGATTTGTGCCAGTCGATGGTTTCCATTTCCATACCCGTAAATACACAATCCACCGGATAAAAAGTAGTATCCTGTACGTAAGGCATCCAGAAAGTATCCAAATCCGTCAGACGCTCAATAGCCCTGTCTTCCATATAAAATACACTGTTGTAATACTCTGCCAGTATCAGCTTCGGGCCGTAAACCTCATAGAGATTTCTCAGCTCACCGGCGCTCTTTCCGTATTTGGCCCGGGCCTCCTCATCAGTAATGGAAAGCCACATGCCGGTTCCCTCTTCCTGTTCAGTGAAGAACACCCCCTTAGGGCCGTACTGGAGCTGCATAACCGTCTCTCCATCATACCACTGGTCATAAAATTTTAACAGATTAATAGGACTTTGACATTTGTTGGTAATACAGAGCTGGCCTGAGCTTATAGGGCTGCCGGGACGGATGGTCACATCGCAGGTTCCCTCATATTTCGTCCCCTTCGGCCCGGAAAGCGGCGGCAGGAATACATAATCATCGGCATACTCGCCCATCAGCTCTTCAATGTACCACCAGGTGGACACACCAACGTAACCCTGCTGGCACTTGGCAATGAGCTGGCTGTCGCTCTGGCTGAACATTTCCGTATCCATTAACCCTTCCGCATACCAATCATGGAAGTAAGTCAGGCAGTCTCTGTACGCATCAGTGACACAGACAAATTCCACCGTGCCGTCACTCTTTAAATGAAGGTCATTACAAACGTCATTAGGCCAATTGGTAAAGCCGAAACCGGAATAAAAAATATTTTGACCCCAGCACCACTCATCAAAACCTGTTGTCATCGGAATCGTGGAACCGGCTGCATTTCCGTAATATTTTGCCGACATATCATTATCTTTGAATGCCTTTAAAACATCATGAAGCTCATCCAGAGATGTCGGAACTTCCAATCCCAAATCATCCAGCCACGCCTTGTTTATCATACTATACTGAGGCACAGAGAAAATGGAATAGGCATCCTCCATATCCGCCCCGATACCGGCGGTCGTCATCTGCTCGCCGGAAGGCAAACCGTAAATTCCGCCGTCCTCCATGGTGACAGCCGCTCGAATCTCCGGATGGGATTCCAATATCGCACACAGGTTAGGCATAATGTCCGGCGTTAAGTACGGCGTCAAATCCAGAAAAGTACCGTCATCTCCGTAACGGGCCAGATCATAATTTGAAAAGCCTACCCCCTGGAATGCATCCGGAAGCTGACCGCCGGTGATACGGATATTCACCTGTTCACTCAGAGAATCACTCATAGTCTCCCAGTTAATATGGATTCCAACGTTCTCCTGAAGGTCATTTAAAACCTCCAGGTCATCATAGCCTGCCGACAGGGCGGACTGGCCGCCCATAATATAAAAATCTGTCTGTTCTGTATTTTGATTCACAGTGCCGTCATTGACATTGCTGACCAGGCCGTTCTCACAGCCGGGCAGGAGAAGCAACATAGCGCCCGTCAACGCCGCTGCACATACTCTTTTCACATTCTTTTTCATAATGCTCTCCTTTCTATCCCTTCACAGCTCCGGCCATGAATCCCTTTTCAAAATGCTTCTGCACGAAAGGATAAACAACCAGCATCGGAACTGCTGCAACAATCATGGAACAGAACTTCAAAAGCTCCGTCAGCTTATTCAGTTCCGCATAGCCGCCGGAAATAGTCGACGCCTGAGAGGCAGAAGCAGAGCTTCGAATCAGGATATTTCTCATGACAAGCGGCAGCGGAGAACCTTTTCCTCCCAGATAGATTAAAGCAGTGAACCAGTCATTCCAATAAGCTACCATAGAAAATACCACCATAACCGCCAGAATCGGCATGGATAACGGAATAACCACGCTTATGAAGGTTCGGAGCTTCGAACAGCCGTCAATAGAAGATGCTTCAATCAAATCTCTCGGAATACTGTTCTGAAAATAATTCCGGACAATAATCATATTGCCCACGCCTACGCCGCCAGGCAAAAACAGCGCCCACATACTTCCAACCAAGCCGGTCTGCTTCACAACCAGATAGGTAGGAACCAGGCCGCCGCCGAAATACATGGTAAACAGGAAGAAGATACTTAAAAACTTGCGCCCCGGCAAATCCTTCTGGGCCAGAGGATAGGCAGTGATATAAAGCATCGCCACGGAGAATATAGTTCCGATCACAGTATATTTCACAGAATTAAAGAATCCGGAAACAATTGATTTTTCCGCAAAGACCGCCTTGTAACCATCTAATGTAAAACCGCTCGGCAGAAGGAATGTCTTTCCTGCGTACACCTCATAAGGATCAGAGAAAGACGCAATCAGTACATAATATAAAGGATAAGCCACGATCACGAGCACCAACAGGCAAATGGCAACCAGAATAAAATCACTGGTTTTATCAGACAGCCCTGCTGATTTCTTTTTTGTCGCTGCAGATGTTGACATATTTTCTCCCCTCCTTTACACAAATTCTACGTCCGAAGCCTTGGACGCAATCTTGTTGACGATTAACAACAGCGCAATGTTGACAATTGTATTAAACAGTCCCACCGCCGTCGAATAACTGTATTTGGCGCTTTCAATACCTTGTTGATACACATAAACGGCAATAACATCGCTGGCCGCTTTGTTCAAATCGGTCTGCAGCAGCCATACCTTCTCGAACCCTACGTTCATCAGGCCGCCGGCTGCCATAATCAGATTCAGGATTGCCATAGGCAGAAGCTCCGGAATATCGATGTTGCGGATTCGCTGAAATACCGATGCGCCATCCACCTTTGCCGCCTCATAAAGTCCGGGATCCACATTAGCCAGAGTCGCCAGATATATAATACATCCCCAGCCGGCATCCTGCCAGATCGCAGATGCAATATATATCGTACGAAACGCCGAAGACTCCGTCAGAAAATCGATGCTGGTTCCCAGGAGCAGGTTGATCAGACCTCCGGAAGGACTCAAAAAAATACGAATCATACCACAGATAACCATAATAGAGATAAAATGCGGGGCATACAGCACTGTCTGCACAACTCTTTTGAATTTTCCGAAACGCAGCTGATTAATGATCAGAGACAAAATAATCGGAATCGGAAAAGTCCACAGCAATGTATAAAGGCTGAGAAGAACAGTGTTCTTGATCATTCTTACACAGTTTGGCGCACTGAAAAACCTCTTAAACCAATACAGGCCCACCCATTCACTTCCCAGGTAACCCCGGCTTGCCTTAAAATCACGAAAGGCAATCTGTATACCATACATAGGTATGTACTTGTAGACCAATGTCAACACCACCGGAATCAGCAGCAGCGCATAGAGCTGCCAGTTGTCACGAAGCCTTCTGCCCAGAGGCTTTCCCCTGACAGTCCGTCCCCTGACAGACAATTGCCCGCTTTTCGTTTGTTCACTTGCTTTCATACGATTCTCTCCTCCTTAATAAATAGTTTCTGAACGGATGTGTAACGTTATATGCGAAACGTTATTTTATCGTTATAAAAATCATACATAACTAAGTCAAAAAAGTCAATATTATTTATTAATTTTTTGGTTAAAAAGTATATTTTACCCGGAGGTTATTTCAATTATATTTGTGATTTTCCCTTTAATTTGCCATTTTTTTCGCAAAAACATTATGTTCTCTTTAAAATAACGTTTCATGAAATTTCGTGAAAAATCGTGAATTACAGCTTTACATCCCATTATTTATCTGCTATGATAGGAATAGAAATTATAATATATACAGGAGAATTATTCATGAAAAGTAATACGCCAACTATGAAAGATGTAGCAAAAGAAGCGGGCGTCGCTCTTGGAACCGTTTCAAAAGTATTCAACGGACTGCCTGTTGGGGACAGCTACCGAGCTAAAGTGGAAGCGGCTGCCAAAAAGCTGGGTTATCAGGTGAACCAGTACGCCAGAGGACTTCGGGCCGGCAAAACCTACACAGCAGCTCTAATCCTTCCGGCAGTGGACCATCCTTTTTTTTCCTCTCTGTCCCAGTACATCCACAATGCTCTTGCCAGGCAAGATTATCGGATGCTTTTATATTTGACTGACAGGCGTCCTGAGCAGGAGCAGGATTGTATCCGTATGGTCCAGCAAAACAAAGTAGACGGCGTTATCGCCCTGACTTACAATCCGCTGGTCATTGACCAGGATCTGCCTTTTGTCAGCATTGACCGCAGTCTCGGACCGGATATCCCCTGCGTAGCCACTGATAACTACAGCGGCGGAAAACTGGCTGCCGAAAAACTTTTGGAGCTGGGCTGTAAGCATTTGGCTTTCCTGCGAACCGGGTCTCCCTATCCCGGCGAACCCGATAAGAGGGGAGACGGTTTTGAGATGGTTTGCCGCACTAAAAATATTCCCTGCGACGTCCTGCGCCTGAACGGCGATGGAACAACAGAAAACTTTGTTGAGTTTTTTCTCTCCCATTCTACCGGAGGAAAGCTGGATATCGACGGCATCTTCTGCTCCACCGATTTCCTGGCTGAACGCATCCGCAAAATTTTAGCAGACCTTAATATCCGAGTCCCGGAGGATGTCCAGATTATTGGTTTTGACGGTATCCGTCAGTTTGGTACAGGCCGCCTGTTTTGTTCTACCATCATACAGCCCGTCGAAAAGCTGGCCGAAACCTGTGTAGAGCTTTTGTTGGCTTCTGACCGTTCCAATACACCTTCTCTGGTATGCCTCCCCGGAGTCTACGCCCCCGGCGGCACTACACTGGAGGAATATTAAATGGCAAGCGAATATTTAAAATGGAAATACCGGGATGTGAAACCGGATGAGCCGGTCACCCTGACATCCGCCGAGAAAAGAAAGAACTGGTGGCATTACCATAAATGGCATGTATTCTTAGGGATTGTCCTTTTAGTATCTCTGGCAAGTATCGGCTGGCACGCAATGGGCTTTGGCGAAACCCTGCCGGATTACCGGATTGCTTATGTTGGAACGAATCCATTGCCGGATGACACCGTTTCCGCCATTGAAAATGTCTTTGCCTCCCTGGGCGAAGATTTAAACGGCGATAAAAAAGTATCGGTACTTCTAACCCAATATGCCGGCGGGGAAGACGCGGAAGCTGTCTACGCCGCCAATATGTCGCTGATGGGCGACCTGCTGGAATGTCAGAGCTATTTTTTCCTGTTGGAAGACCCGGAACGGTTCCAGGAGGAATATCATTCCCTGTGCCGTTTGGACGGTTCTCTCCCGGAAGATTATGATAATTCGATAAACGAAACCTGCCTTGCCTGGAACCAATGTCCCGTCCTTACCGCAAAGGACCTTGGCGCCTATTCTTACAGTCTGCTCGGCGAAACATTCACCGGAGACAATAATTCGTTGATAGAGCCGCTCTTTTTAGGACGGCGGGGTTTTTGGACAGAAAAAACGACAGAATATCCGGAAGGCTGTGAAGCCTTATGGAAACGAATAACGGAAGGAGCTTATATATCATGAAAAAAATCCTTTTTTTCCTGCTTGCAGCCATTTTCTGCTTTAGTCTGACAGCCTGCGGCGAAACTCCCGCGCCGGAAAAAGCGGCAGATGGAACTCCCTGGAGTGAAGACTGGGTAACAATCAGCAATGTTATGGGCGTTGATACTCCGGAGGGATTAACATTCCGGGACAATAAAGATGCCCTGGCAGCAAGCGGCATGTACTATTCCACCTGGTCTATCGGCGAGGAATCTTCTTATATGGATAAAACAGAGGAGGGAGAAAAAGAAGTCACTATTTATGATGCACAGGTCTTTCTTCTGCTGTCCGGCTCTTCCTCTGTGGAAGAAACGGAGAAAAACAGAGAGGAATGGCTCGCCATGGCTGACGAGCACTACCAAATTGACAGCAAAGAGACCGGCACCTGGAATGGCCAGGAATTCACATTAATCTCCTATCGGCTTACCGACAGCCCTTATGCCAGAGGCGCTTCTGCCTTTGGAATTTACGGAAATTATGCTGTCATTGCAGAATTTTCCTGTCAGGAATCTTTCGAAGGAGAGCCAAGGGAATATCTGGACACATTTCTTAAACATTGTCATTACGGAGCATGAGAAAGGAGAATACTATGGGACTTTTTATTTCAGACAATCATGATTATGATGAAAATGTCCGTCAAACGGGATTTCAGCGTTACAAGCAGCTTTTATCCTTTCATTTCGGAAGCTGGCTGAAAATCAACCTGCTGACCATAGTTGGTTTTTTACCTCTGGCTTTCGGAATTCTTTATGCCCTGCTCAGCTCCAGCATCCTGGTTTTACTGCCCTGCTCAATCCTCGGCGGAGCAATCTCCGGGCCCTTCCTGGCCGGTTTATATGATTCCATTCTCCGGGGGCTCAGAGACGACCCGCAAAATGTTTGGAAAAGTTATCGGCGTTCCTGGAGACAAAACTGGAAAGAGAGTATAATCCCCGGCATGCTGACGGGGCTGATGATCGGATTGCTTGCCTTTATGGGCATGCTGTTTTGGTGGGCCCAAACGCCGCCCAGTTTAGGAACCATATTGCTGTACCTTTTTTCCTCTACGCTCTTTCTGATGATAAGCATGCTCTACTGGCCCCAGCTGGTACTATTTGAACAATCAATATTTATTCGATTAAAAAACTGTATGCTGTTTGTCATTACATATTTTTGGCGGGTTGCAGCCATTTCACTTTTACAACTTGCCTATTGGGCAGTATATGTACTCTTTGCCCCCTGGACGGTGCTTCTCCTGCCCTTCCTCGGGATTTGGTATATTGTCTTCCTGTCACAATTTCTCATCTACAAAAAGATGGATGAAGCATTTCATATTGAAGAGCAGTTTCAGATATCATGAATTTTCTTTCTCAGATATAACGCAAGCAGCACGACAACTCCATGTCATGCTGCTTGTGTTTATATAAGATTGTGCTTGTTTGTTTAGCAAGCGTAATACTGACATCACAAGCAATATAGAAAAAGCATAGCATTGAGTTTTACTTTTTGCAAGGCAGAAAAGGTCAACAAAGTATTGCAGTTAAAGGCTTTTCAGACAATTATCTCTCATACTGCATAATGCAAAACCGAACAAATGAGTTTCGGTTTATTTGCCCTTAAATTTCTTTGTATTTTACAGACAATCAAAACAACTTTATACTATTCTATTACTGTTTATTTAAGAGGTATTATCAGAAGTTCCCCAGATAATCCAGAATTGATTTTTAGGAATATGATATATAAAATATAGGTCAATCCATTAAAATCAATCTGGGGTCAATCTGGTTAATTTGAGGATTATATATAAAAATGACTTCAAGAAAATTGTCGGAAAAATAAGGAAAAAAGTTTATTTTACCTATGTACTTTCAGAAAATAATGTGGTATAATATATACAGGTCGAAAAAGACCAGTTAATTTAATATTTTGAATGCTTAGAGAAGCAAAGTTACCTTTAGACGAGGTTTAACTGGCTTCTCTTTTTTGTTGCCCAAAATCAAATAGAAAACGAAAGGAACAAGGAAAATGGATAACAAAACAAATAAGCATGAATTTGCGTGTAATGCTGGTAAGGTTACCGAGTACGAAGTAAAGGAACATATTGACACTATCATGGTGGGCTTTCGTGGATTCTCAAAGGAAGTGTCGATTGTAAAGTGGAATGACAAGAATCCTGTGTTTGATATTAGAGCATGGCGAGTATCTGACAGAGACGGATTGCAATATCCTTTGCGTGGTATCACTTTCTCTAAGGAAGAGTTTATCAAGTTAAGGGAAATCTTGAACAGCATTGATGTGAATTGCATTGATGAATATATGTGAGCAAAGAATGTGAGGTATTGAATATGAACGGAGCAAAGACTGACGAAAGAAATTATTATGCTGAAAGCTACATTGCTTTAATCGAAGCAATTATCAAGGAAACAGCTTCAATAATTAAAGACATAAAGAAAGCAATGGGCGAGGTGTGAAAATGGGGAAGAAAAAACTACAAGGTGCAGACGGAATGAATTTTCAACTGCAACTTACAATAAAAGGCTTAGAAAGCATAAATCTTCCAGAGGAAAATCTCACGAATGAATCTGGAAATGACATAATGAAAATATCTTGTTGGGGTGGCAAACTGTCTGCTTGATGTGGTATAAAAAAAGTTGACACCCCATTCTCAAGGATTGGGTATATAATC
>ERZ809224.100-NODE-100-length-94670-cov-13.268467_pt1 | contig 94670 bp, 86 predicted proteins | sample MGYA00520513_ERZ809224 | MGnify/ENA primary metagenome ERZ809224 (study PRJEB31576, sample SAMEA3212658) | Homo sapiens | biome: human-gut; feature: human gut; material: fecal | place: Sweden | collected 2012 ... | reverse complement strand
TGGGTTCATCATATTTGGTGTGGTATCTTTAACTATGGGAAACTCCCGTCTCCCATTTACTCACAGCAGGTACGGTTACCCCCAGATAGTTTGCCATCTCTTCCTGGGTCAAATGATTTTCTTTTCTGTATTTTCGTATGACTTCGCCTATTTTCATTTTAAAGCCCTCCAATCGTTTTTTTACGCATTGGCCTCTGCTGCTACCATCATACCAAACCGGGAAGCCGCCCGCAATTGAGCCGTAATTAATTATTTTTCAAATTTATTAACCGGGATTCACAAAAGGTCCAGCATCTGCTGCGGGTTATCCACCGCTTTCACCTTTCCAAAGGCTTTAACTATCGTTCCTTCTTCGTCAATCAAATAGGTTGTCCGCACAACCCCCATCGTTTTCTTTCCATACATGTTTTTTTCTTTCCACACATCATAGGCCTGAATCGCCGCCAGTTCTGTATCCGACAGCAAAATAAAAGGCAAATTATACTTTGTCTCAAATTTCTTATGGGAAGCCACGCTGTCCTTGCTGACGCCGATAACCACCGCGCCCTTTTCCTCAAAATGCGGATACAATTCCCCGAAGCCACAGGCCTGTTTTGTACATCCGGCGGTATTATCCTTCGGATAAAAATAGAGTACAACTTTTTTTCCTTTAAATTCTTCCAGTGTGTGTACCTGTCCATTCTGGTCCGGCAGCTCAAAGGCCGGCGCTTTCGTTCCAATTTCTAACATATTTTAATCCTCCTGTTTTCTTTACTCAACACCATGTTTTCCGCAAATATCCTGCAGACAGCACCGCTCACAATGGGGCTTTGTCCGGGCCGTGCACACATCCCGCCCGTGAAATACAAGGCGGTGGCAGAAATCGCTGCCCTCCTCCGGCGGAACCAGCTTCCACAGGGCCATCTCCACCTTTTTCGGCTCCTTAATGCCATCCACCAAGCCGATTCGATTCACCAGCCGTATACAATGAGTATCCGTAACAATCGCCGGCTCGCCAAACACATCGCCCATAATCAGATTGGCACTTTTTCTTCCTACACCCGGAAGTTTTAAAATAGCATCAAAATCCTTCGGAATCTTGCCATCATAAGTGTCCCGCAGCACTTTCATGCAGGCGCTGATATCTCTGGCTTTGCTCCTCCCAAGACCGCAGGGCCGGACAATCTTCTCGATATCTTCCACATCGGCTTCCGCCAGAGCATTTACATCCGGATACTTTGCATATAAACCTTCCACAACCACATTCACTCTGGCATCCGTACACTGGGCAGCCAGCCGGACACTCACCAGTAATTTCCAGGCCTGGTCATAATCCAGAGTACAGCCCGCATCCGGATATTCCTTTCGGAGCCGCTCAATGACCTCTAAAGTCAATTCCTCTTTTGTCATTATTCCATTACCTCTCTGAAATTTTGTCATATGCTTTATTATATCATGTCATCAAAATCCGTGGAAGCCCCACTCTATACAAATAAGACCACCGGCCTGCAGCCGCTCAGCGACTTCATCCAGTGGTCTTCTTATCATTTATTTTTCTTCTACCGAAAACCAGATTTCACAATGAAAATCATTCCGATAAACTTCATCACTCGGATAAACCTCTATGCAGAATCCTTCTGCCAGTTGATATTTGCTGGACGGGAAAAATTCGGTATAAATCTTTTTCAGGAGTTGCGTAAATGCTTCCGGCATTTTCCCTGTACACGGAAAAATCGCCCATGTATGGGCCGGAATTTCTTCAATTGTCAGCCCCTCAGCCACCGGCCCATCGGTATAAGCCGCTGCAATCGCATAATCAAAATCTCCCCCATTCGGATTGGCAAAACTGATTCCCACAATAGCTCCGCCAAAAATATTTTGGGGATTTACATAGGCGGCCAGCGTCTGAATCGTTCCATCCTTTATACAATTCTCCCATGTTTTATGAATATGCTGCGCTGCAATTTCGCCGCCGCCCTCATATCTTGCCTTTTTCGCAATGACCTTAAATGCTTCTCGTTTCTCAATTCTGTAATCCATCGCCGTTCCTCCTTCTAATATGAGTTTTACGGAAATTCTGGAAAAGGATTTCAGATTGACATTTCCAACCTTTGCCTGCGCAGGCGTGATTCCATGAAATTTTGTAAATGCCCTGCTGAAACTTTCCGGGCTGTTATATCCATATTTCAGCGCAACATCAATGACTTTCGCATTTTCTGTCGACAGTTCCACTCCGGCCAGCGTCAATCTGCGGCTCCGAATATATTCGCCGACGGTATATCCGCTGATTACATGAAACACCCGCTGAAAATGAAAGCTGGAAGAATAAGCCCGCCTGGCAATCTCATTATAATCGATTTCATCTTCCAAATGTTCTTCGATATAATCAATCGCCCGCTGCAAATTATCCACCCACTCCATAGCTTTCCCTCCTTCCGTAAACTCAGTATATCGAAATCAGAACCCTTTTGCCTGACTTTCTGTGCGCTTACCTGTCTGTTTATCCTTATTCCTGTCTATCGTCATTTAAGCAGGGCATAAATACAGCAGTCATATATTTTTCCCCACTTGCAGACAGCCTTTTTCATGATGCCCTCCAGCGAGAAACCCGCCTTCTCCAATACACTTCTGGAACCGATATTATAAGCGTAAGGCTCTGCATAAATCCGTACAATATCAAATTTCTCGAAGGCTTCCCGGCAGATGCGTTTTACCGCCTCCGTCATAATTCCCTGCCCCCAGTATTCCTCGGCCAGCCAATAACCCAGCTCTCCACTCTTTTCATAAACATCCGAACCGCAGAATATGCTAATACTGCCCGCCGCATGTCCATCCACAACGATAGCCCGGCATATCTGTCTTTCCTCGCTGTTTTCCGCGCAGGAACCTACGTATCCTTCCGCATCTTCCAATGTATAAGGATATGGAAAGACATTTCTCAGATTCGCAGCAATGTGCTTATTGTTGGCATAATGAGCGACATCCTCAACGTCCGCCATCGACCATTTTCTCAAATCAAATTGTTTCATCTTCCATCACCAAATCCTTTCGTCATACAAGAATATTTTAAAAGAAATCGTCAAAAACTAAAACATGAAAAACAAAAATATCTATAGGAGGCTATTTCATGACAAATAAAGATACGTTATGCTTACTAAAAGAATGTGACTCGGGCACAAAAATGGCCGTGTCATCCATCGATGAAATACTCGATAAAACCGAAGAACCCAAATTAAAACAATTATTGTCCGAAACGAAAAAGCATCATGAAAAACTCGGAAATGAAATCCACACACTTCTCATTAAACAGGGAAGTAAAGACCAGGAACCCGCGCCGATGGCCAAGAGCATGTCCTGGCTGAAGACCACCATGAAAATGGGAATGGATAAAAGCGACGCCACAATCGCAGACCTGATAACCGACGGCTGCAATATGGGCATCAAATCCCTCTACAAATATATGAATCAATATGCCGCCGCAGATAATACCTCAAAGGATATTTGCAAACGGCTGATTTCCATCGAGGAAACTCTGCGCCGGGATTTGCGCTGTTATCTCTAGTCATTTATAGTCTCACTCCGGCAGAATTTGTGCAGCAAATAAAACAGACGCTCAGGCGCCGGGCCTTCCATTGGTTTGGCTCCTGAGTATACCTATTTGTTCCCGAATAATTCAAAATAAAATATATATTGCTGCATAATGCCCTTAATATCTTTATATCTCCGATTCGGAAATCCCCTTTTATAGTGGGTATCCAATGCCTGAATCATATGGGTATCCATCGGAAATGCCTGCAAATGATGCAGCGCAAACAGGCAGATACAATCCGCTACCTTTTCACCCACACCGAAGAGTCCCAAAAGTTCTTCTCTTGCCTTTTTATAGGACATTTGCTTCACTGCTTCCAAATCGATTTTCCCGGAAACAACGCTTCTCGCGGCCCGAACCACATATTTACTGCGATATCCCAGATTACAGGCTTTCAAGGCATCCTCATCCAATCCGGCCAGGGCTTCCGGCTTTGGAAATCCATAATAAACTCTTCCCCGGCTATCCAGCTTTTCTTCCCCGTAAGCCTCACAGATATTTTGTATACACCTGCGAATTCTCACGATATTATTCTGCTGAGAAATCAGAAAGGTGACTATCATTTCCCATAAATCCTGCCGCAAAATCCGTATGCCGGAGCCAAAGGCCGCCGCATTCACCAGATAGGTATCCCTCGGATTAATCTGTGCAATGCAATCCGCATAGTCTCTATCCAAATCAAAATAGTCTTTCCAGAAATTTTCAAAAACATCCGGAGTACAATAAAAAGTACATTCATTTCCCTGCTGCTCAATTTCCAGATATTTATCCCCGGCAATCAGGCTATACCGCCCCGCACCCTCATCTTCCTGTTTCATGCGGAAACACTGGCCGGACAGGCATATCTGCTGAAGGCTGAAATTATCTATCTGCATTTTAACCGTGAATTTATCCTCCATGCCCTACTCTCCTATCTTTTTCAGCCATCCGGCAACACAAACCTGTACCATGGACGCTGCAGCCGCAATATAAAAAACATACTGGGGCCCCATCGCCTGCCAGATAATGCCAAGGATACCGGAAAGTACGACGGCAATCACATGGTCCACACTCAGCCCAAAGGAAAGATTCTCCATGACATCTGCCGGGTCATCCGCTAACTTTTTCATTAAAAATGTATGTACCGTATTAAAATGATCCGTCAGATTAATTAAAACATACACCAGATAGGCAACAAACAAAGGCGCTCCGGCAATACTTCCGGCCACCCATCCGGAAAACGAAAAAATAGCCGCAATGCCGCAGCCCTCAAGCACAAGGGCCTTTTTCACACCGTATTTATCTAAAAATCGGCCAATGAGGGGCGCAAAAAGACTTCCGGCAAAATGAGAAACAATACCGAGAAGGGCCAGTGTATCAGCCCCCTTTGCCAGCAGCTCGATAATAATCCATGGCCCAAACACAAGCCGAACCCGTTTCTGACAGCCATAAACCGCCGTCACCACATAGTAGGGCAGATATTTCTTTTTAAATGAATGTTTCGATTTTTTATCTGAAATCTGCTTATGGCGCTGCGGTACATTTAATTCCGGACATTCTTTCCGCAGTTTCAGGATAAATCCCGCTCCCACGGCAGCAATAGCCAACCCCAAAACAAAAGACGGAATCACGCCTTTGCCAAACCAGAAAAAGCCAGCACGAAAGCCGATAAACACAGCCACAGATGTCATCATGGATGCCAGAAGCATCCGCCCTTTAAGTTTGCCCAGAAAAGTACCCGTCTTCCCTTCCTGAGACAAATCAATGGCAATACTGTCCCTCAATGGCATCATCATATGTTCGCCCAGCGAAGAGATAAACAAAAAGACCATCATCCACCCGTAGGATGGGGAGAGCAGGCCCAAAACCAACAGGCCAATGCAGGACAAGCCATATGCAATAAAAGCCATTGAAACATTACCCAGGCTGCCGAGCAAAGATATAACAACAACACACAGCACACCCGGCATTTCCCTCGGAATTTCCAGAAATCCCCGCTGTACCGAATTAATCTGATAGACCTCTTTAAAATAATTAGAAAAAACCGATGAACTCAGTCCCTGCGCCACCGTCAGCAAAATAATCGCTGTTAAAAATAACTGCTTTGCCTTATCTTTTGTCATAACATATTCCCTCTTTTTCATTCGGATTACTTTCCACTCAATTCTAACCAATCTTTTGATAAGAATCAATACCCATTCGGGCACCCCGTATGTCAAATGCTTCGCATGGGCGCGCTTCGTCAGGCTCCGCGCGATAAGGTATACCACTTCAAATGAAATTCTGTTCCGACTCCCGGTTCGCTTTTTACATCGATTGTCCCGTTTTGCTGCACCATAATCTGCCGCGACAGGGCCAGGCCAATCCCCACGCTGTTTTCTGACGCGTTTTTCCCTTTGTAGAAGCGTTCGAAAATATGGGCAATGTCTTCTTTTTCGATGCCCTCGCCATTATCACTAATATAGATATTGGCAGAAAAATTATTTTTTTCGCCGCGGACAGTCACCCGGCCGCCCTCCGGCGTGTGTTCCAGACAATTTTTTATTATATTAGAGACGGCCTCCACCGTCCAATGTTCATCGCATATTAAATGGATGTCCTCATCAATCTCAAAGGATATCTCCACATTTTTCACATCCGCCATGAGCCTCAGAGGCTCCGCCGCCCGCTGAACCAGCTTTTTTACCTCCACATCTTCTTTTTTCAGCTTCAGCATATCGGCCTCCAACTGGGAGAGAGTCAGCAGATTCCGCACAAGCCAGGTCATCCGGCTCACTTGCTGGTCAATTTTCCCGGCAAACTCTATCCGCTTTTCCTCCGGCAGATCCGGCTCTCTCAACAAATCTGCCATAATCGTAATGGATGTCAGCGGCGTTTTTATCTGATGGGAAATGTCCGAGAGCATCTTGGAAAGATATTCCCGCTCTTTTACCGCCTGGCTGGATTTTTCATGGAGAAGCATCACCAATTTATAAATCTCGCTCTGCAAAATGCCAAGCTGCCCCTCCCGGTAACTGGTCCATTCCGGCAGTTCAGGACTGTCCTGAATACGCATCAGATACATAATCAATTCTTCAATTTGTTTTTCCCGCTTTTTTCTCTGATAAAGAAAAACAGCCGCCATCAGGAAAAAGGCCCCGACAAGCAGGGCCATAAAAATCCTCTCCGACACTTTCTTAACCTCCTACTATTTTTCCATTCGGTATCCAGTGCCTCTCACCGTTTTTATGATTTGGCCTTCCGGGCTGTCCCCCAGTTTTTTCCGAAGCCGTTTGATATAAACGCTGAGTGTATTATCATTGACATAGTCTCCCACATCATCCCAGATGTTATTTAAAATCTGCTGACGGGTCAATGTCTGCCCCCGGTGATTCAGAAAAATCAGCAGCAGCTTATATTCCATGGCCGTGAGAATCACTTCCTCATTACCGCAATATATTTTCCCGGTCTGCATATTTACCTGATTCCTTCCCACGATACTGACCGCAGAATCCATTCGTTCTTTCTGCCCCGTGCGGCGAAGAATCGCTTTCATCCGGGCCATCAACTCCCGAATACGGAATGGCTTAGTAATATAATCATCGGCGCCCTGCTCTAAAGCCATCACCGTATGAACTTCATCATCACAGGCTGTGATAAACAGAATCGGCGTCTGACTATTCTTCCGTATCTCCCGGCAGAGGGCAAAGCCGTCGCCATCCGGAAGCATGACATCCAACAGGCAGAAATCCCAAACCCTTTCTGACTGAATCAACGCCAATGCCTCTTTCTGGGTGGCCGCCGCCGCCACCTCATATCCCTCCTGTCTGAGAGAGTACTGCAAGCCCTCTGAAATGATCGCGTCATCCTCGACAAGTAAAACTTTCATAAATTCTATCCTCTTTCCTCCCGGATATCCTCCGCCACATTTCTTTGATTCATTTGCGCAAAACATCTCTGAGTCATCGCTAAAAGAATAACCGCTGCCAGTATGACAGCCGCCCCGCACATAATCCACGGAAAAGAAATTTTCATATACCCTAAAACTTTTATGAGAAATTCTCGAATCAAAAATATTAATGGTACAGCGATTGCCGCCGCCCACAAAATACTCCGGCCCATAATCGCCCCACATTCACAATAAAGCATCTTCCGTATCTGACCGTTCGTTGCTCCCATAGATTTCAAGATTGCAAACTCCTGCCGCCTTCCAAGAATTCTTCCCCGAATGGAATTATGCAGGCTTAACATAGAAATCGCCGAAGCTAAAATCACAAAACTGTAAAGTAAAATCCGAATCATCGAATTCAAGGAATCCGCCAGAGTTCTCGCATAATTGGCATCCATGAAGAAATACTTTCCCCCTGCAACTACCGGCATATTCCGCAGTTTCTCTGGAAGATCTGTGGCCTTACCATTCATTTTTATCATAAGGTGCTTCTGTATAGCCTGATAATTATCATCGTTAACATCCGATGACATCAAAATCTCATTCATGGCCTCGCCCGTATCCATCCGAATTATGACCCACATCTGCTCCGAATGGAACTGAAACATTTCAAGCTGCTCATTTGACGCATACCCTGATACCGTCAACGGAAAATCCTCATTCTTCTTTTCATCCGGGCAATAAAGCGTTATCGGAATGATTTCTCCTTTTTCCAAATCTGTCATCCGCTCAATTTGATAAAACTGATATCTTTCCGCATCCATGCCGCCGACTCTCCAGTTTTCCGTTGAAACTTCGCCGTCCTGCGCCACAATGGCCGGATACTCCGCATCCCGGATGATGTTTTCATCAACATCTGCCGTCTCCGCAATTTGACTGAACATTTCATCATTCACGGCAACCACATTCAGCAGCCCTCTTCCTCCGGAAAAATGTTCATTAAATTCTTCATCTGTCAATTCTCTATGATAATACAGATTAAACACTTTGTGAAGGGCCTGCCAATATTCCCGGCTGAATACTTCATTTGGAACAGTGCCGATAAAAGTGCCCGTTCCCCATTCGCAGACCGCTTCCACGCCTTCATCCGCCTGAATCTGCTCCTTTACCGCCTCATAATCCACAAAATCGCCGTTCATCGTTCCAAATATATAATCCCAGTCATCCGACTTGTAATTGAGCGATGAATCATCCTGCATGCGATAGGATACAATCCGGGTCACATTTTGAACTCCAAAAGAGGTTACAACAAGAATCACCGCAAATACAACGATAGAACGCACAATTCCCCGCGTCTTTCTGCGCTGAACCCGCAGCGAATTCCGGGCTAACATAGCTTCCACACCGCGCCGCCGAATGAGACGCATATCCATAGAATGGAGCTTTTTCGGCTGCTGTTCATTTCCCCGTATACATTCAATCGGACCGATTTTACTGATCTTACGCGCCGGAAGATAAGCCGATACAAACACTGTGGCTATGCTGACAACCATCACGCAAAAAACTCTCTCCGGCAAAATATTTAAGGTTACCGGCACATCCTGAATTCTGCCGTAAATCCCCCAAATTTTTCCGACAAATGGCTGAAGCATCATCATACCGCCCTGCACAACAGCCAGTCCAAGTAAAAAACCTGCCGGCAATGCCAGCAAAAGCAGAAAAAAGGCTTCAAAATAAACGCTGCTTCGCTTCTGCCTCCCCGTAGCCCCGACAGAGCAGAGCATCCCGAGATAGCGGCCCCGTTCCTCAAAAGACATATTGAAAAGATTATAAATCAAAATGATTGAGGCTATTATAATAACCGTTAAAAAGAAGAGCGTCATAGCCTGCACGATAATATTTATCGTGGAATCGGAAGAATTTCCCGAAAAGGCCAGCACATAATCATTAAATGCGACGGTTTTGTTTTCGGAGTATTTTCTCAATTCCCTGGAAGGAGCCGTCATCGAATCTTCCAGATCAAACATTAAAGAAACATTAAACAAGCCGCCGTTTTCCGCTGCAATTTCCGGGCTGATCCAAGTCACCGCTTCATAGCAGGCCGAGCCCCCGCTTTCAAATCCGGGAGTTTTCATAAAACCGACAATCCGGTAATTCTGCTTTTCTCCCGTATAATTGATATCTTCCCTGAAGCTGTCATTCTCCGCATAATAAGGAAAATCCTTCGGTATCTCCACAGATTCCCCGTATTTCACTGTAATATCCTGAAAAGGAAATACGGATTCGACGCCCTCAACAAGCCCCGTGATGCTCCGGGTAAGATATTCCGCCGAAATTTCATCGCCGATTTTAACAGAAGAACCGTCCTCCCGCACACTTTCACTGAGAATAATCTCATTTGTTTCCGTTGGAAAACGGCCTTCTGAAAGTTCAATATTCATCCAGTCAAAGCATTTCTCCGAGTATGCCCGGATATTAAGATAAGGCTTTTCCGGATTTCCCGACAGGTTAAAGGCAGTCAGCCCCATACTTTTTGAAATCGCCAGATCAGATACATGTTCCATCGACTCAATTTCCGAAAGTTCCTCGCTGTTAATATCGTAAATACTGGCATGCCATTTTCCGTCCCTTGCTGCTCCCATATCTTCGAGATAAGCAATCCCCGTATCCTTTCCCACAAACACGCAGGTCATTAAAAGCACCATAAAAACAATTCCCAAAAAAGCAGTTACTGTCCGCTTGTGGTTCCGCTTCATATATTGGAAGGTCACATAATGCACCACATGATTTTTCATAAGGTTCCACCTCCCAGTACGCGGATACGCTCATCCCTGGTGATTTTTCCATCCTCAATATAAAGCATCCGGTCCGCCTGCAGGGCGATACTCTCATCATGGGTAATGAGCAGCAGCGTCTGCTTCTGGCTTCGATTGGATTCCCTTAAAAGATGAATAATTTCAGCCCCGGTATGCCTGTCCAGATTTCCCGTCGGCTCATCCGCCAGGATAATCGTCGGATGATTGAATAGGGCTCTTCCGATGGAAACTCTCTGCTGCTGTCCTCCGGAGAGCTGACTCGGAAGATTATTTCTCCGGTCGGCCAGTCCCATACGCTCCACAATATCATCCAGCCGCTGTTTATCCAGCTTACGGCCGTCCAACAAATGGGGAAGGGCAATATTTTCATCCACATTGAGTACCGGCAGCAGGTTATAAAACTGATAAATCAATCCAATCTGACGACGCCTGAAAATTGCCAGCTTATCCTCACCAAGCCCGTGGATATCCGTCCCATTTATAAACACCTTTCCGGAAGTCGGACGGTCCACACCGCCCAAAATGTGCAGAAGCGTTGATTTTCCGCTGCCCGAAGGCCCCACAATCGAAACAAACTCTCCCTTTTCCACGGAAAAGGACACATTGTCAAGGGCCCGGATTTCCGTATTCTCCGTGCCGTATATTTTTGTCAGATTTTCACATCTCAATATTTCCATGTCACATTCCTCCTTACTTTCTTTTAGTATAAATGAGCAACATGACTCTCCCGTGAATCCTTCCGTGACAAAATTGTCACTCTGCATTTTATTGTAACAGTATAGCATAGATTAAAAAATCGGGGCAAGAAATCTTTGTCTACCATCAGATTTCTTGCCCCATATTTAAATCATAACGAGAGAGTTTCTCTTATACAATGCCCATTGTCGCCAGGATAACGCCTACTAAAGCAAGCGCAATCGGAGTAATCACAGTCATCATCAAAACATGCTTATAGGAAGCCTTTGTCGTCACACCGCACACAGCCGCCATCATAACAAATGTCGGGCAATGCGGCAGTGTATCCAGGCCCATAGAAGCAACTGAAAGAATTTTGTAAAGAGCCTGTGTATCTACGCCGAGAGCAACGAAATGATCCATCAGCGTACTGCAGAAAATCTGAGTACCGCTCAAAGATGCGCCCGTAACACCGGAAAATACATTGATGCAGACTACTGCAGATAAATATGGATTCATCTTATCCGCCATTACCATCGCCAAATCAATGAAATACTGGAAACCTACGGAAATATTAACAACGGAAGCAAATCCCATCAGCGCTGCCGTTAAAAGCAAGGCATTGATGCTTGACAGCCAGCCGGCAGTAAAATCCTTGATAACATGGCCCTTCAAATATTTATAATTGGTAATTACCAAAACAACCGTCCCCGCCAGAATAGAGGTGCAAACGCTGTCCGAAGCGCTCATACTGTTTGCCAATACCAATTTTAAAACAATAATTGCAACATACGGAAGAATTGCCAGTCCGAACGGCGGCAGCTCTTTACCGGAGGTACTTCCGGCAATCAGCGCTGCATCACTCTCGGAGGCTGTAAAAGCATCTCCCTTTGCTCTCAATGATTTTGCTGACCACGTAAAATAACCGATACCAATCGCAAAAGCCAAAACAAGGATAATCCCGGCCATGACCGGTGCGCTGAATGTACTCGTGCCAAGTTTTTCAGACAGCGCAATACACAACATGGAAGGGGATCCCGGAGTTACAACATTTAAGACAACCGAACCATACAGGAAAATTGCCGGCATAAGATTCTTGGAAATATTCGCCTTGCGGAATACAGGTACCGCAACCGGATATATCGCAAAAATAATAATAAATGCGTTGATTCCACTGTATGCCAGCAAAAAGGAAATAATCAACGTCGCCGCACAGGAGGCTTTAACCCCAAAAATGCCAAACAGGAAATTGGCAATCGACTCCGCCGCACCACTTTGTTTCATCAATTCGCTGTAGGCAGAAGCCACACAGAACATAAACAAATAAGATGCAAAAACACTTCCCAGTGATGCCGCATAAGTATTCACAAGCGTATCCCAAAACGGCAATCCACTTGTTACAATAAGAATAACTGTTGCAATTAAGGACGCAACAAAACCGTTCATACCTTTAAATGTCAAATAAACAAGGGCCGCAATAGCCACAATCATACCGATAACACCAATAGCTTCCATTTCACTTACCCATCCCTTCAATCAAATCATTTTATCAATAAGCAAATTTTTTAATACAGCCCCGCCACTGCTTCGGACTCTCAGCCGCCGCCATATGCGTACAATCATACATCGGCATCAGCGCCGCATTTGGAATCCGGGACTGCATATATTCAGCGGTTGCCGGACTATAGCCCGACCCCGGATCAGCATACATAATCAGCGCCGGAACATCAATCAACGGCAAAACATCTCTGAAATCCTCTCCGGCCATAGTTGACCAGTAATGATAATTCGCCGCAGCATGCTCTTCACTGACATCCACCATTCCCTGAATCAACACCTGGGCAATCAGATCGTTTCTCTGCCCGAGAATCCGCGCCCGAATCTCATCCGCCGTCCCCGAGAAATCACGAACATCCTCCGGATTTTTCTGAAACAGCAGACCCTCTGCCACGATCAATGCAAATCGCTTATAATCCGTTTTCATCAAGCGCAGATCATTTTCAAACATTTCCCGTGTATACCATCCCTGATATAAGCCGTATTTCCAATCGCCCTCATTGATCAGCTTTGGAGACATATCGCCAATAATCACTTTCGCCAGCCCTTCGGTTCCAAATTGACGAACATAAGAAAATATTTCCGCAGCTCCCATTGAATAACCGAACAGGGTTATATCCTCAAGCCCCAGATGCTTCATCAACGCCCTTGCGTCACGGGCTGACTGATGAATCCCCATCTCTCCGGCCGCCGGTGTCAAACCGAAAGCCCTCTGGTCAAAAGCAATAATACGCCCCGATTCCTGCATCGCCTCAATAAACAACGCCTGAGATTCAATACTGCTTCCAAACCCCATCATGTACATCATCGGTTTGCCCTTGCCCATATCCACATATCGAATGACCGCACCGTCTTCTGCCTGAAAAGACTGAATATCAAAATCAGCAAAGCTCATTTTATGTCCTCCTTAATTTTACGCTTATTTTTTATTTGTTTCTTCCGGCCGGAATTTAGCTTGTGATTAAATTATAACAATATCCGACACCATTGAAAAATTGATTTAATTCATTGACCCATGACAAAAACTCCCAGTTAAAAAAAACATGATTCATGAATTCCATTCATAAAGAAAAACTGTCCTGCAATCCTGCAGAACAGCTCTGACCTTTTCTTTATTCAATCAAATATATTCCAAAAACATTTCATTGGCGTTGTAACTACTTTATCCTTTTGACGGATAACCGACAGTGTCCAGTCAAATTCGGGGTTTTCCAGATGAATCCAATTCACTCTGGCGTTATTAAATTTATCGACCAGCGGCTTTGGAAATATTGTCACCCCCTGCTCATTGGCTACCATTTCAAATATAAACTCCCACTGATAACTCTCAAATGCAAACTGCGGCATAAAACCGGCCGCCAGACATTTCTCCTTCACCAAATCGTAGTACATATATTCCGGGCTGACCATCAGCATCCGTTCATGACGTATCTCCTCAAAGGATACGTTCCGGCGCCTGGCCAGACGATGCTTTTTGGGCACCACCAAAACAGCCTCTGTCTCCAGCACTTTCTTTTTTTCAAAGCGGCCGTCTTCAAAGGGCTCAATGATAAAACCGGCATCCAGCTTGCCTTCCGACACTTTGTCAACAATATCCTTCGACGTAATCTGCTGTATTTCCAAAAGTATTTCGGGATATGTCTTCTGAAACCTGTGTATGATCGAATTACAGTAAATAGCTCCTGCTGTCGGCGGTACCCCCAACCGAATCACATTATTGGAACGGCTTAACTGATCCGCCAGTTCCTGCACCTGCTGATCGTAAAAGCTGCATATTCTTTCGGCATAATCATACAGAATCATACCTTCTTTTGTTACCTCAAAATTCTTTGCTCCCCGGTTAATTAATATGACCTTATACTCATCTTCCAGCGCCCGTATGGATTTACTCAACGTCGACTGACTGATGAATAGCTTGTTGGCCGCCTTTGTAAACCCGCCAAGACGCACAATCTCTCTGAAATATCTGAGCTGTGTTAAAGTCATGGCTATTCCTCCCCCTCTTATCTTCTGTCAGTCCTATGTTTCCCTTATTATTATAACTTTGACATACAGATTTCGTCTACATTTTCTACCCGTAAACTTTTCACAAAGCCATGAATTTTATTCATACATTATTTAAAAGAACTCCTTATTCCAAATTGTCACTCTCTATATGAGCTCCAGGTGTTTACATGCCTTCCATATACCGTCTTCCATAACCGGCGTTGTCACATAATCGGCTTCCAGTTTGACATCTTCGGAACTGTTGCCCATGGCTACCCCGAAGCCCGCCGCCCGAAGCATGCCAATATCATTGGCGCTGTCCCCAAAGGCAATCGTGTCCTCAATATCTGTATCCAGCATTTCGCACACCTTCGCTATTCCGGTCCCCTTATGATATCCCTTCGGGACAAATTCTGTCACCGGTATATCATGTATAATAAAGTCAAAACAGTCCTTTAATTCCTCATAGCATTTTTCCTGGTCCGCCGCTTCTGTTGCACAGGATAACTTGGATATTTCCCATTGGCCCCACTCGCCTGCAATGGTCAGCAGCCGGGAACCGACCTCCGCTTTCACCTTTTTCCCGTAATTATCTTTGGCAAATTCTCTCTCATCCATATACAGATATTCTCTGCCTTCCAGTATGGGACGCATCCCATATTTTCTTACGGTATTTACCGTGTATTCTACCAAATCCACATCCAGTTTTTTATAAAAAATGGTCTCGCCGCCATACTCAATCATCGTTCCGCATCCCGACACAACGCCGTCAAAACCGATGGCAAACAAATCCGGGTTCTGAATATAGGCCCGGCTGCGCCCGCTGCACAAAAAGGCCCGATGTCCATTTTGCCGCAGACTCCGAATCGCCCGAATCGTACTTTCCGGAATCTCATTATGCCAATTCCACAGCGTTCCATCGATATCAAAAAACACGGTCTTCTTCACCGACATTTCTCCACCTCCTGCTTTCTGCCCCATGTTCTTCTCTTCTAAATATAGTACATAGAAATATGACAGGCATTCCTCCCGAACACCTGTCACATTTTACTCTATCATTTCAGCGTTTTACGAAATATTCTTCATACCAAACAAGGAATGTGTAGATGGTCCACACCTTTCTCCAGTTGTCCGAATTTCCGCCAACATAATCATCAAAAATCGCATTGATTTCATCCACATTGAAAAACTGTGCCGCCATATCGCTGTGGAATTTCGCCTGCACATCCTGATTATAGCGTTCATCAGCCATCCATATACGAATAGGCACGATAAATCCAAGCTTCTTGCGGAAGGCAATTTCCTCCGGAAGAACTTTTGCCGCAGCCGTACGGAAAGCCACCTTATTCTGCTCCTCATTGACTTTAAATCTTGACGGCATCCGGGAGGCAATATCAAAAATCCGCCTGTCCGTCAGAGGCATCCGGATTTCCAGCCCTGCGGCTGTGCTCATTTTGTCCACATTTAAATAAATATCTCCTTCAAGCCAAATCTGAATATCCACGTTGGACATTTTAGCCAGCGGGTCCAGGCCTTCGGTTTCCTCATAAATCCGTTCCACCAGCTCAATCGGGAGGACATCCGGGTCATATTTTTTGAGAATCCGCTTTTTCTCGTCCTCTTTCATAATATTGGTGTTGCCCACATAAAATGTTTTCAGGTTCTCTCCATACCGCTCCGCATTGCGGTACATATTGTAACCGCCGAAAAATTCATCAGCGCCCTCGCCGGAATAACAGAGCTTTGTATGTTCCGCCGTCGCCCTGCAGGCTATGGCAAAGGCTATGGCTGAGGCATCCCCCAGCGGCTGCTCCATATTGTACATTACATAAGGAACAATCTCAAAATATTCTTCCGGCGTAATCAGGCATCTGGCATTCTCTCTTCCGAGAATCTCCGCCGTCTGCCGCGCCATCCCCGATTCATCAAAACGGGCCTCTTCATAACCGCAGGAATCGGTCAGCTTCACATCCGACATTGCCAGCACATAGGAGGAATCCACGCCGCCGGACAGGAAAGATTCTGCCTTTTCATCTTCAGATTTCACCTCCGGCATAATCTCCTGAAGGGTTGTATGAATCTCATCGGCCCAATCCTCCAGCGTTTTGCTTTCATCCGGGTGAAACTCCGGCGTCCAATAACGCTCTATTTTAAGTTTTCCGTCCTGCCAGACAAGATACCGGCCGGGCATAAGTTTTTTTACTCCCCGGAAAAATGTATTTTCCCCGGCCACATAGGTCAGGCTCAAATACAACTGGAGCATTTCTTCATTCAGCTTTTTCACAAAGCCCGGCTGCTCCATAATCTTACGAATGGTTGTACCATAGAGAAGATGGCCCTCTTCTGTTTCATAATAATAAAACGGCTTCGTTCCAAACTGGTCCCTCAGGCAGAAAAGCTTCTGCTCTTCCTCATCCCACAATGCAAAAGCAAACATGCCGTGCATATGATTTGCCATATCGTATCCCCAGGTCTCATAAGCCTTTATAAGAATCTGTTCCTCGCGTTCCTCTCTGGACAATGTCTTATCAATGCCAAGCTCTCCGCAGAGCGCTTCCCAATTTCGAATATGTCCTCTGTATTCTCTGACATTTATCATCTGAATAACCTCTCTTATTCTTTATATTACCTGATTATTATAAACTAAAGTCCACGGGATAACAATCCCTTCATCTACATTGGACATTGATATCTCGGCTTTCCTTTACTTTTTTTGCCGTATTCAATCGCCTCTTCCGGGCAGCCGCAGATGCAGGCCATACAATGGGTACAATGATTATCCCAAACCGGACGGCCATCGATAATATCAATATTATTCATCGGGCAGACGGTTTCACATTTTCCACAGCCAATGCAGGCCTCCGTCGTATAAAAGGGCTTTGCATGGACAAATGCAGGATAAAAAATTTTATTTACCAGGGCAGAACTGATTTTTCCCACAGCAGTCATCTTTTTCTGTGGAATCCGTTCTCCTTTTTTAATGACCTCAATAACATCATCTATCGCCGGAATCGCCCTTTCCACAATTCGGACGGCTTCATCCCTCTCCGGCGCCTGAAACATGGCAATATAGTTTTCCGGCATAATGATTTTCGCACAGCCCATATAGTTAAAACCTTTTTTCACACACAACTTTTCGATATATTCACCGGCATTTCCAATACTGTCCCCGCAGGTCATAACAAAATAAGCCTTACGGTTTCCGCCAAACTTTGCGCGCCGAATCCAATCCCTGACAATATGGGGAATCTGCCACGCATAGGTGGGTACAACAAACACAAAGGGACTTGCCGATCTTATTCTGGAATAATCCCCATCCCGAATCTTCTCAAACAAATTCAGGGTTTCATCCCCGGTCTTTTCCCCAATCCGCTTCGCCACAAATTCACTGTTGCCTGTGCCTGTAAAATAAAGAATCATTTTTAAACCTCCCGGAAAATAAGGTAGTGTCCTTCTATTCTATGATTTCCCTGCTATTTTATCTCATTTGCCATTCTGTAAAACTGACAATAGATTCCCCCGCGTTCCATAAGCTGGTCATGATTTCCTTCCTCCACAATTCCTTCCTCTGTCAACACCAAAATCCTGTCTGAATTTCTGATGCTTGACAATCTATGTGCTATGGTAAGTGTTGTACGTCCCTTTGCCAGCTCATGCAGAGATTTGGCAACTGCGAACTCACTTTCATTGTCAAGAGCAGAGGTTGCCTCATCCAAAATAATAATCGGAGGATTCTTTAAAAAAACTCTGGCAATACTGATTCTCTGCTTTTGTCCACCGGATAGCTTCACGCCACGCTCACCGACATATGTGTCATACCCGTCCTTTAAATTCTGAATAAACTCGTCTGCTCCGGCACGCTTTGCCGCTTCCCTTACTTCCTCATAGGTTGCACCCGGTTTACCATAAACAATATTCTCATATACTGTTCCTGAAAACAGATAAACCTCCTGCTGTACCATACCGATACTCCTGCGCAGACTCTTCAAAGTAAGCTTCTTTATATCTTTTCCATCCAGTATAATTTCACCACCCGATACATCATAAAATCTTGGAATCAAATTACAAAGTGTAGTCTTCCCTGCACCTGAAGGTCCTACAATAGCAATCTTTTCTCCTGCATGTATCTTCAAATTCAAATTATGGAATACCTTATTATGGTCATCCGGATATTCAAAGCTGACATGGTCAAACTCAATTTCTCCCTTCGGATTCTCCAAATCCTGCGCATCCGGCTCATCAAAAATCTCCACATCCGCATCCATAATCTGCACGAACCGCTCAATACCTGTAATCCCCCTCTGAAACTGTTCCGCAAACTCAATAATTCTTCTCACCGTAGCAATCAGGGTGGAAACATACATAACATAAGCTACCATATCCCCGGGAAGAATCACGCCATACTTCATGAAAAAGCCGCCGCCTATAATAACTGTCAGATACATCAACCCGTCAAACACTCTGGTGGAAGTGCCAAAAAGCCCCATCAACCGATAGGTATATGACTTGATTCCTAAAAATTTCTGATTACCTTCTTCAAATTTTTGCGTTTCAATATCTTCATTGGTAAATGCCTTTACTACCTTTTGCCCCAGTAAACTATCCTCAATTTTGGCATTTAACTCACCAATCTGATGACGCTGGTCGATAAAGGCAGAACGCATCTTCTTATTGAGTATCCGGCATACAATCGTCATAATCGGAACAAAGACAAATACCATAACCGTAAGCGGCAAATGGATGCCCGCAAGTATGATAAAAGATACGATTATCTTAACTCCCGCTATAAAAAATTCCTCCGGACAGTGATGTGCAAACTCCGTAACCTCGAACAAATCATTGGTAATGCGTCCCATAATCTGACCGACTTTTGTATTATTAAAATATGTATTGGACAATTGCTGCAAATGTGCGTACGCGCTGCGCCTCATATCAGTCTCTATCTTCGCACCCATAACATGTCCCATATCTGCCATATAAAAACTGGCAATACTGTCTATCACCCGCAGTACAAAATAAAGAAAGCCCAAAGCAAGTATCATTCTTGTTGTCAATAAAGCAATATCCTGCAAAGCAGTATTGGTAATCTGTCTGATAATCAACGGCAGTATCATTTCACAAATTGTGGTCAGCGCTGCGCAAAATAAGTCCAGACACAAAGTCTTATAATATGGTTTAAAATAAGGAAGAAATCTCCCGATTAATTCTTTTACCGTGTATCGTCTATTCTGTTCCATTCATACCCCCAACGGGCTATTCATCGTTATCGCCGCAATATGTCTACTATGTTATCACGTCTGCCTCATTATTTCTATATTTATTGCAGCCCCCGTTTTCAACCTATTTTAACGCTTTTTCACCAGCTTGTACATCCCCAAAGCCAATAAAACCGCAAAGACTGCACAATCGATAAAAAGTAAGATTTGCACGTATTTCACTATGCCATAGATATATAACACGGAAAATATTTCCACGGATAAAATGACAAAGCAAAAAAAGTTTGCCAGATAATCCGCAACCAAATCATTGTGAAACCAAACATACGCCCTTAGATTACTCTGCCATAAGGGCCTGAAAAGAAAATGGATAACCCCGCAGGCCAGCGGATAAACAAATATAAAGATTCTGTTGGCCGCCCTACTCACCTCACCGTCACTCCATTGAATCGGAATCTTTTCCGGCAGCTTCGGCCAGGCCAGTAGAGCAATGAGCAAAACCGCAGCAGTCAAAACGCCCCAGGTAAGGGAACCGCCCCACATGTAGAGAAAGCCCACCGAATCCAACCTGAAAATATTTGAATTTGACTGCCAGTACTCTTTCACCTCCGGCACGTAGGCTCCCACATCCAGATTATCAAAACTTACTGTCTTATCCTGCAGCATTTTACCGCATATAGCCTTCGCCTGCTCCAAATCCACCATCTGCCCGTCCAGCTTCTCCACCTGGATACGAAGCGTCTCTTGCAGAGAAATTTCCCCGAGAATCAGCCGATGAATCGTCTCAATCGAAATCCCCAGAGTCCGCAGGTACGCAATCTTTTTGATGACTTCCACATCCTCTTCCGAATACTCTCTGTAGCCATTCCCCACATTTCTTGTCGGCTGAATCAATTTTTCTTTTTCATAAAAACGGATATTCGAACGGGCAAGTCCCGTTTTCTCCTCAACTTCTTTAATTGTCATCTCATCACCTTCTGTCATTTTTATACAGAATAAAGTATCAACCGGGTTTACAGTCAAGGTTTTTTAGAAAAAAGAGAGTTTTGCAAGCAAAACTCTCCTGCCGATATCAGGCTGCTGCACCCGCCTATCTGCCCCTGTGCTTTTCTTTTTTCTTTTGCTGTTTCATTTCAAACCGCCGCTCCTTCTCTGCTTCCCGCTGTTCACGACTCACAGTTCGCCGCTCGGCTTTCATCTGTTCCTGCTGTAATTTCAGTGCCTGTTGGGACTTTGTACCTATGCCGGTATTTTTCACCTGCTTATGCACTTCCCTCTGAATCCTTTTAGGATTACGAATGCTCTCCTTGACAACAGCTTCCACAGCCGGACTAAATCGCAAACGATAGTAATTTTTAAGAATGAACCCATCCACTTCGTAATCTTTCGGCTCTGCACCGAATGTCACCCTGCATACAGTCAACTCTTTCTCTGATATGCGTTCAAAAACGCCCACCCAAAAGGGCGCCTCAAAAAACACTGTCATTTTTACCGATACTTTGTCCATAAAAATCCTCCTTCACGCAAAACCGGGGCTTTGCAAAAAATTTTATCAGACAAAGAATGGACGACCCAAGGAGGGAGGGCTACTTATATTTCACCAGGTGAAATACGGACGGACTACCTACCGTCTCTATATGAAATACCTTTGTATTCATACATTGTGTTTTTATCTTTGCTCCCTCATTTTAGCATATCCACAGGATTTTTTCTACGTATTTCCGAACACAGTCATAGCCGTATCACTTTAGATGTGCTAAAATGTTAAAAAAAGAAACGGAAAACAGGAGAAATGAAATGATGTATGCGCTAAACATTATAGAAATTGCAGACTTTGAAGCTCCCGAACTGGATGTCTATGCCCGCCTGAGCGAAAACCAATTGCTTAACCGCCATGAACCCGAAAAAGGTATTTTCATTGCCGAAAGCCCAAAGGTTATCGAGCGTGCCCTGGATGCAGGCTGTCAGCCTCTCTCCCTCCTGCTGGAACGCAAACATATTGAAGGGCAGGCCCGCGATGTAATTGCCCGATGCGGAAACATTCCCGTCTTTACTTCAGACTTTGAAATTCTGACGCAGCTGACCGGATTCAAGCTGACCCGCGGCGTTCTCTGCGCCATGCGGCGTCCGCCCCTGCCCTCCGTTGAAAATATATGCGGACAAGCCCGCCGTATTGCCATCCTTGAAAACATCATGAATCCCACAAATATCGGCGCCATTTTCCGCTCGGCCGCAGCACTCAATATCGATGCCGTGCTGCTCACCCCCGGATGCAGCAATCCGTTGTACCGCCGGGCTATCCGTGTCAGCATGGGAACGGTCTTTCAAATACCATGGACCTTTCTCGGCAGCGAAGATTCCGAATGGCCTGACACCGGCATGAAGCTTTTGCAAAAACTGGGCTTTAGAACCGCGGCGATGGCATTAAGAGATGATTCCATCCCTATTGATGATGCCCGGCTGAGAGCCGAAGATAAACTTGCCATCCTGCTCGGCACAGAAGGTGACGGGCTGTCCCCATCCACCATTGCAAACTGTGATTATACCGTTCGCATCCCCATGTCCCACGGCGTAGACTCCTTAAATGTTGCCGCCGCCAGCGCTGTGGCTTTCTGGGAACTCGGAAAAAAATAGCAGCCGATAGCGGCCGTTTCAGAAAATTTTAATAAAAAAACAGCCACTATCCGCGTTCCATCTCTCTTTTAAGTTCCGCCGGCATGCTTCTTGGTCCACGGACAGCATACACGCCAAACTGCTTTATCTTCTCAAAGGACCACGTGCCCGGCGCGTACTTTTCCAAAAGTTCTAAAACCATTGTGTTCTTTATAGTTAGATTTTTATCGGAATATCTTCGTGGGATATTCACCTCAACAGCTTTACACTTATACATAATGGATGAGTAAGGCGCCGCCACATACATATAAACAATATCCTCAACATGAATATCGCTGCTTTGTTTCCATGTGACTGTATCAGAAGCCTCAAAAGCGCCAACCACATCATAATATTTTGGATTTGCCGGAATAATCCAGTCCTTTGGTCCTATACGATTTAACTTCTTCTTATTTTTCTTACTGGCCGTTGCAATATAACTCTGAGAAATCAGATTGTATATTTGCTCCAACTCTACACTTCCATCCAGCCGGATACTTATCCAGTTGGACTTATTCATATGATAGGCCGGGAGAAATCCCTCCTGCTGCCTCAGCATATCGATAAGCATCGAATCAAGTTTTACATTGATAATATCGACATAACCCTCGCCGCCCATCCCCAGATGCTTTTTTCCAACAGGCATGATGAGAGCAAACCATTTTTTATTATCCTCATGGCGGAAAACCTCATTCTCCGGATATCTGGCCCAGGGACATTCTGCTTCCACATTATATTCCTTTTTTATAAACGCAAGCACTTCTTTCCGCAAAGTCATTATCTAACCTCTTCCTCTAAATATTAAAATACTACTCAAAAATTCGCATAATATCCTGATACCGATTTATCACCCGATAAATCTCCACATATTCTTTCCCTACTTTGTAAATAATGACATAATCTTTCCAGACCGCATACTTGTAATTTGTCTTGAGACTAAGCCTTTGAGAAAGATCCGCACCTATTCCCGGAAACATCTGAATATTTTCAAACTTACCATAAATCTCATTAATCGTCTTTGCTGCGTATTCTTCATTATCTTCTGCAATATAATCACGTATCCCTTTTAAATCAACTACGACTAACGGGTTAATCCGTAATTTCAACATACTTTTTATTCTCCCATAATTGCTTTCAATTCATCTAAGCTCAACCAGCCTTCCCCATCTTTCACTGCTTCCTCTGCTTCCTGCAGTTTCATGAGTAATTTCTTCTCTTCCCGCCCCCGTTCATAATCTTCGATATCAAGAACTACAAAACGTCCTCTTCCATTTTTGGTAAGAAACACAGGTTCACCTATTCGACAATTTTTCAAAACTTCATTATAATTTCTCAAATCAGAAACTGGTAGAATATTAGCCATATACATCAATCTCCTTACTTAATTTGCAAATTTGCATCTTCTCAAATTTATTATACGAAGAAGAGCTGTAAAATTCAACTTAAAATTTTACAGCTCTTCTTTTCAATTTATTCCTCGACTCTCTCTGCACTTTCTGTCATCTCTATATCTGTAGCATCAATAATAATCTCATTCTCTTCTTCTGTATACTCATGATTCGGATTGCTCAAAAGAGTATCTTGCAAAGATGCTTTCAACTTATCACAACATGGTTTGAATGACATATAGGTCAAGCCACCTCCAATAACTCCACCAACAACAGGTATTGCATGTTTAAAAAAGCCTGTGAAAACCTCTTTCGTCATCCGAACCCCAAACCATTTTGCTACATTCCTTACTACTGGATAAATTGTTCCTTTAGTTAAAGCTTTTTTCATTAACTGCTTTTGCACGCCATTACCAAGTGCTTTCGCTACTGCTTTGAGAGCATTATTTGCCCCTGCCACACCATACATTACTCCCAAACAAAGGGTAAGTATATTCAATGTCTCTGTATCAAACTTCTTTCCTTTTTCCATAACATCAATTTCTTGAAAACCATACAAATACAATAACTTTTGTGTAACTCGCAACATATAGCCGTAATATTGGGCAATATCTGCTGGAATTGTTGCCGCCATAGCAGCACCACCAGGTGTGGATAATACAGCCGAAATTCCTGATACACAATTTCTCTCATATTTTATAACCTCATTCGCGTATTTTTCAATTTCATATACGGTAATGCCTGCATGTGCCGGATTAAATGCTATTGCATTATCTATGACTTCCTGCGGATAATCTTTCATAAACTCACTACGCAAAAATTCATCTCGCTTAATACAAATACCCGGGATTCTCAACCCCATAATAATAACGTCTTCGATATCAACCTGTCCATCACCATTCACATCCATGACCTTATTCACAAGTTCAGTTGATTTATTTGCTCCTTCCTTTACTTTAGAAGCAGCTTTTTCTTTGATTTGTTGAGTGCCTTTGACTGCACTGTCCTTAACCTCTCCAACCTTTTTAAAATCAATGTTTTCTGCTAAATTTGCTATAGAATTTCCCAAATTTTTTAAAGCCATGTCTTAGCTCCCCCTCATTATGTTTTTCAATAATCTATTCATTATATAACTTGCATTTTTCGCGAACACAAGTTTCATAATAAAATTGAATAAAAAGTCCTCCTGAATCATAACAGTAGTAAGGGGTGATTTTTTGAAAATTCAATGGAAAAACCTGATTGCCTGTCTTGCCATACCGCTCGCAATCGGAGGCTTATCTGCACTTTTAACCCGAAACAACATGGAAATGTTTGAATCTCTTAATAAACCGTTTCTGGCCCCTCCCGGCTGGCTGTTCCCTGTGGTATGGACGATTCTATATATCCTTATGGGAATCGCATCCTATCTGGTGCTTACATCCGGGAAACCACACACCGCTGCTTTGACTGCATACGGTATTCAGCTTGTATTTAATTTTTTCTGGCCGATTATCTTTTTCAATCTGAAGCTGTACCTGTTTGCATTTATCTGGCTCATTTTACTGTGGCTGCTGATTCTCAAAACAACCGTTCTCTTTCGTCAAATATCAAAATCAACCGAATATCTGATGCTGCCATACCTTCTATGGGTAGCCTTTGCAGGGTACTTAAACTTTTTCATCTGGCTTCTAAATTAAAAAAATACCTTATCGCGCGGAGCCTGACGAAGCGCGCCCATGCGAAGCATCTGACATGCGGGATGCCCGAATGGGTATTATTTAATAGCCACTTTGATAACATTGTCCCGCCTGTTTTCAAACAAATCATAGGCCTCTGCAATATGCTCAAGAGGATATGTATGGGTAATCAAAGGCGTTGTATCAATTTTTCCTTCCTCAATCAGCCGAAGTATTGCTTCGCAGTCACAGCCATCGACACCGCCCGTTTTGAAAGTCAGATTTTTCCCATACATATCCGGCAGCGGCAATATCTGCGCCTCGTCATACAAGGCCACAACAGTCACAATGGCATTGGGTCTCGCATTTTCCCATGCCATCCTGAAAGTATCTTTTGTCCCGGCAACCTCCAGCACCACATCCGCTCCGCCGTGATCGCTGTTTTCTTTTACAAATTGCTGAAGCTGCTCCGGCTCAACAACACTTACCTCCGGATAATATTTCTGTACAAATTCTCTCCGAACTTTATCTTTCTCGCATACGATAATCCGTTTCGGCTTTTTCAGCATCACGCACAATAAGGTACATATTCCGGTAGGACCCGCACCGATAATAAGCACCGTATCCTCCGGTTTAATTTCAGATATCCGCGCCGCCCAAAATCCTGTAGCAAGAATATCTCCGACAAATAATGCCTGTTCATCCGTCACACTATCCGGTATCCGGTTTAATCCCTGGTCTGCATAAGGCACACGGACATACTCCGCCTGTCCACCGTCAATACGGCAGCCCAACGCCCATCCGCCATCGGAATCGGTACAATTATTTACATAACCGTTTTTACAGAAAAAACATTCTCCGCAAAATGTTTCCACATTTATAGTGACCCTGTCTCCCGGCTTTACTGTTTTTACCGCATCCCCCACGGTCTCCACGATGCCTACCATCTCATGCCCCACGGTCACCCCCGGTACAGCTCTTGGAACTGAACCGTGCTTAATATGTAAATCGCTTGTACAGATACTGGCAAGAGTTATCCTGACAATAGCATCCTTCTCATTCTGCAGCTCCGGCTTTGGTTTCTCCCGCAATTCAAATTTTCCCTTTTCAATATAAGTATAGGCCAACATGATATTTCTGTCAAAGTATTTCCCCTGTAAAAGGTCTCTGATTCCAAACGATTTTCTTTTTTATTGACATTTTGTACCTGCCCCATTTTCCTAAAACTTTTTGGTAAATTAAACATCATTAATCTTAAAACTCTGTGATATTTGAAAAACTCGCCTTTTAATTGAAATGTACAATTAATTTCCATCTCACTTAATCGAATTTCTCTCATATCTGCCACCACGCCATATACATCGCAAAGGTAGTGAAATACTTCTTTTATCCGCTGTTTATATTCTATAACCGTCAAATTCTGTAAATTACTTTGGTAACTATTTCCGATACATATATCAATTCTGGCATAATCAATCTTAAAATATTTTTCTTTCTTGACCCCGGCACATAGTGTCCCAAACATTTTTCTATCCTCAATCTTCATCCATCTAAAGCTCTCTCCATTATTCAATAAATACGTGAATTTGCCTTCTCTATCAATAACAGCATTATCACATTTTAACAATTTTTCAAAATCAATACTAATAATTCTAAAGCCTGAGAGAACTGTTCTATCTAACCCAATACGTTCAATCAAATTACTCGTAAACATGTTCCTTTCTATTCTTTATTTTTTGATACTTAGTGAATCACCCTAGACATTTCTTAACGGGTCTGCCTGTTTCCCTTCCAGTTTTGACAAATGGTACTGGTATACCTCTATATTTAGTTAATCTATGTAAAATCGGTTAATAGCCATTTTATAACTACATCCGATGAATTTTTGCGTAAAAAAACCACCAAGCCTAATGCTTAGTGGTAAATACCTACAGTTTCCCCAATCCACGGTTATTGTCTACTTTTGCGTTCCATCACATAAGCATTTGAATATTTTATGAACAATTACCCGTCGACGAGTATTCCGTTGTTAGTTATAACATAGCACATATGTTCGACTATTGCAAGTCCTTTTTTAAATTATTTTATTTTTTCTTTTTGCCCGAATTAACGTACTTTTTGAAATTCCAGTAAGTTGTTCTACCTGTGAATATGAATTGCTGTCCAATAATTCTAAAGCATGCTCTATTTGCGCCCTTTTATATTTCTTCGGTCGACCTTCTCTAAAATCAGGATTTTGTTTAGCAATGGCCTTTCCTTCCTGTGTACGTTCCACTATCATATCCCTTTCAAATTCCGCAAATGCAAAAAATACATTTCTTATTAACTTTGATGCCGGTGTATTATCCATAATACCTATATTAAGAATATATACCTTAATTCCCTTTTCAATCAATTCGGATACCAATTCACTACCCTGTGACATACTTCTTGCAAATCTATCCAATTTAGTAACCACAAGAGTATCGCCCTCTTTTATCTCTGCTATAAGTTTATCAAACTCTGGTCTATCAGTTTTTGTTCCAGTAAAAGCATCTGCATAAATTTTAGTTGCTCCTGCTTCTGTTAATGCTTTCTCTTGTGCTTCTAAGCTGTTTCCATCTTTTGCCTGTCCTTTTGTGCTTACCCGTGCATATCCATAAATCATTTTAAAACCCCCTTCACTTTTGACCCTAAGTTGTGATACCTCTCTATGTCTTGATTTTACTACATTTGTATTTCGGTGTCAATACTTTTAAGTTTTGACACTTCCTTTGTTTCAATGTCATTTTCAGGTATAAGACCTTCTACCCGTGATATCAATTCTTGAACTTCTTTCTCCACACCCGATAGAATTCTTATCTGTAAACTGACAATAGATATTCCTTTATATTGACTGTCAATTTGCAATCCAGAAGAAACAACATCTAATACTTGCACGATGTCATCCAATGCCGATAATACTCCTATCATTCCCTGATATATGACTTCCATTTCCGCTTGTTTCATACGTTGACCCCCTTCTTTTTGTTCGGTACTGACTTCGGTAATTTCCCGTTTTATATCCTATATTATACTATAATATACTACTTTATGCTACTAGTCAATATTTTATCCCACAAAATGCTATACTATAGTATTAGGAGGAATTACTATGAAACCATTAAAAAACAAGGTAAGTATTACCTTAGATTCAGATATTATTGAAACATTAAAAAATCTCGCCGAGGAAGATGACCGCTCTCTTAGTCAATATATTAATTTAATTTTGAGGGAATATATTAACAAATATGGTTCTAATGAACACTAAAATTTGTGTTCGGTAAAGCCCTTTAAAAGGCTGCTTAAATGGCCTTTTTCCAGCATTTTAGCCACTTTATCGGTTATTCATAACTCTATTAAAACAATAAATTAGATTGAGTTCGGTAAATGCTTTATTTCCCTTACTTTCAGTCAATTTCGTTCATCATTTAGGCATTTTTACAAATTCTAAAATGCCTTGTTTTTGTGTGATTTGTAATCTTGTCTTATTTTCGCTTCGTTCGATAAATTATTTTACTTAGTAATAAGCATGTCTATCACACTACCCTGTATTCTGAAACATGGCTGTGTAACAAAATGTAAAATACCCGTACTAAAAAAGACACCATTGCTTAAAAATACATCTAAGCAATGATGTCTTATTATTAGCGATAATATTTCATTTCAATCAAATATAAGTAACAAGCAAACTTTTCGTTAAGTAGTTGGGTACAAGTTTTTACCCAATTGCCTACCCAATTTTTACCCAATTTCCAGCGATAAAATACGATATTTTACGATAGGTTACAGTACTCCGAATTTTGCTCTCAAACGCCTTACATTCCTTGAAAATACAGCGTTTCCGCTAGTTTTTGACAGAATCTAAATTATAAAATTAGTTTCCCATCTGTTTTGCAACTTCTTCAGCGAAGTTTTCTTCTTTCTTTTCCATACCTTCGCCTGTTTCGAAACGTACAAAGCCTTTCACAGCAACCTTTGTTCCTACAGCTTTTGCTACGGACTCAACATATTTGCCTACGGACTGTTTTCCGTCTTCAGCTTTTACATATACCTGGTCAACAAGGCAGATTTCTTTAAGCTCTTTATTGATACGGCCTGTAACAATACCATCGATAACTTTTTCCGGTTTCTGGGACTCTTTCGGGTCGTTCATAATCTGAGCAAGAAGGATTTCTTTTTCGTGTGCAATGTAGCTTGCATCAACTTCGGAGCGGTCTGTATACTGAGGTTTCAGAGCTGCTACCTGCATAGCAATATTTTTACCACATTCAAGCACTGCAGCATCTGCGGAATCTGTTGTTAATTCAACAAGAACACCGATTTTTCCGCCGGCATGGATGTAGGTTGTGAGAACGCCGTCTTCACTGACAACTTTTTCAAAACGGCGGATGCTCAATTTTTCGCCGATGATAGCGATTTTCTGGGATAATGCCTGCTCTACAGTTAAGCTTGCATCGTCAATCCATGGTTCAGCCATGAATTCTTCAACTGTTTTAACATTTGTAGCCAATGCCTGAGCTGCTACTCTTTCAACATATGCCTGGAATTCTGCATTCTTTGCAACGAAGTCTGTTTCACTGTTCACTTCTACGATTGCGCCAGTTTTATGATCATCAGAAAGGATTGTAGCCACAAGACCTTCTGCTGCAATTCTGTTTGCCTTTTTAGCGATAGCTGCGAGACCTTTTTCTCTTAAGAATTCAACGGCTTTCTCTTTATCTCCGTTTGTTTCGTTCAGAGCTTTCTTACAATCCATCATACCTGCTCCGGTGAGTTCTCTTAATTCTTTTACCATTGCTGCTGTAATTGCCATGATTCATTCCTCCATAAATTTTTCTTTATTTTTAATTTCTTAATTCTTTTCGTGCTTTGTTTGCTTAAAAAAGCTGTCTCAAGATTAAAACTAATTTTGAGACAGCACTTTAAGTCGTAAGCTCTGATTATTCAGCAACTTCCTCTGCTGCTTCTTCAGCATCGTCCATCTGAACACCCTGATTTGCCTCGATAACTGCATCTGCCATCTTGGAAACGATTAATTTAACCGCACGGATTGCATCATCGTTACCTGGGATTACATAATCCAGTTCTTCCGGATCACAGTTTGTATCAGCAATACCGATTAACGGAACACCTAATACGTGAGCTTCCTGTACGCAGATTCTTTCCTTTTTAGGGTCTACAACAAAGATTGCATCCGGAACTCTCTTCATGTTCTTGATACCGCCAAGGTTTTTCTCAAGTTTTTCCCATTCTTTCTTCAGTGCAATAACTTCTTTCTTAGGCAATACATCGAATGTACCGTCTTCTGCCATAGCTTCAATCTGTTTCAACCGTGTAATACGGCTCTGAATTGTTTTGAAGTTTGTCAGCATACCGCCAAGCCATCTCTGATTAACATAGAACATACCGCAGCGTTCTGCTTCCATACGGATAGCATCCTGGGCCTGTTTCTTTGTTCCGACAAAAAGAATTGTACCGCCGTCTGCAACGATATCTTTAATGGCATTGTAAGCATCATCCACCATACCTACAGATTTCTGTAAGTCAATGATATAAATACCATTTCTCTCTGTGTAGATGTACTCAGCCATCTTAGGGTTCCATCTTCTTGTCTGATGTCCGAAATGCACGCCTGCTTCCAGCAACTGTTTCATAGAAATAACGCTCATAATCATACCTCCATTGGTTTTTACATCCGTGGACTTCATCTTTTCGGGCGACCTGCCGGCACCTGCCCGAAAATCGACCCACGTGTCATATTTTTACAAAATAGGATTATAACACAAAAGGCTCGCATTAAGCAAGCCTTTTATATCCATATTTTATGTCTTTTTTAATATTAATTCTTTATTTTCTTCAATTCGTCAAATACGGCGTCATTAATAACCTTAATATAGGTTCCTTTCATACCGGAGGAACGGGATTCAATAACCCCGGCGCTCTCAAATTTCCGCAGAGCATTAACGATAACGGAACGGGTAATTCCCACCCTGTCGGCAATCTTACTGGCTACAAGTATGCCTTCGCTGCCATCCAGTTCGTCAAAAATATGGGTGATAGCTTCAAGCTCAGAAAACGACAGTGTGCTGATGGCTGATTTCACAACCTGAAGTTTTCTCGATTCCTCCGCACTTTCTTCATTAACGGAACGCAGCATCTCAAGTCCCACAACCGTTGTTCCATATTCACTCAAAATGATGTCGTCAATTTCATAAGAGTTATCATTTCTGTAAATAAATAAGGTGCCCAGCCGTTCTCCGGCAATGTCTATCGGCGTAATGATTGCTTCATAAGTTGATACGTTATCACACGAAAACCCAAGGGTTAATAAATTAACGTTCTCTTTTGTTGAAAGAACGCTGAGCAGACGCTCGTTCAACATCGAATCGATATGACCGCCAACGCTGTCACTAATCAACTGGTGAATACACGGTTGTCCGGACCGATTCTTTATTCCTAAAATCTTACCTTTCTTGCTGATTACAAGAATATTGGACTCCAATATGTCACTCAACACTTCACAGATATCATTGAAAACAACCATATTGGAATTATTATTATGCAGAAGCTTATTAATCTTTCTAGTTTTGTCTAACAATTCAACGCTCATATCCATCCTCCTTTTTCATATTTACCATCTGCTTTTTATTTTAACACAATTGTTGAGACGAAACAACCATTTTTCAAATTTTTATAAACAAACAAAGCAATTCGAAAACAATTTAAAAAGCGATGAATTCCTGACTTATATTTATCAAACTCATCGCTTTCTATCATTCTTATTTTAATTTTCAGGCATCTTGCCCTTCCGTACTGAAATACTCCCGAACCAGCCGGACAACAGTGCCCGATAAAAGGAAAAGTGCAATCAGGTTTGGAATAGACATTAATCCGTTAAATGTCTCTGCAATACTCCAAAGCAATCCCAAATCCACCGTCGCTCCCAAAATTGCCACCAGAGAATATACAACCATAAAGGGCTTAATCACCTTGGATGAAAAAAGGAACTCGATACACCGGGCGCCGTAAAGTCCCCATCCGATGATGGTAGAAAAGGCAAAGCAGCACATGGCCACTGCTGTGAAAATCGATACCCAATTGCCATAAGTCGAAGTGAATCCGAGAATTGTCAGTTCGGCGCCGGCCGCGCTCCCATAGCCCACCGGCACACCGCTGCACAGAATTACCAGCGCAGTCAGAGTACAAATTAAAATAGTATCCGTGAACACTTCAAAAATGCCAAAGAATCCCTGTTTTACAGGTTTCTGGGTATCCGCGCAGGCATGGGCAATGGAACCGGTACCGAGGCCGGCCTCATTGGAAAAAATCCCTCTGGATACGCCTTTTTGGATACTGAGGAAAAATCCGCCCACCACGCCGCCGGTCACCGCACTCGGATTAAACGCTCCATACACAATCGAATAAAATACCTGCGGCACTCTGCCAATATTCAAAATAACAACGCCTAAGGCCAAAATAATATAGAAAACCGCCATAAAAGGCACCAGTTTTTCGGCAACGCTGCCGATACGTTTAACCCCTCCGAGAAGCACCAGCCCCACAAGAATTGCAATGCCAATGCCAAGAAGGATATTGACAAAACTAACGGATGATTCCGAAATAATATGATAATTCAACAGCGCTGAATTAATCGCTGTAGTAATTGTGTTCACCTGCGTTGCATTTCCGGTGCCAAACACTGTCAGCACGCCAAAGGCTGAGAATGCTACCGCCAGCCATTGCCAGTGTCTGCCTAACCCGTTTTTAATATAATACATCGGGCCGCCAATCAAATCTCCCTGGGCATTTCTCTCCCGGAAATGTACGGCCAGAGTTACCTCTGAAAATTTGGTACACATTCCAAGAAAAGCCGAAACCCACATCCAAAACACGGCTCCCGGACCGCCGATGGCAATCGCACCGGCCACTCCCGCAATATTTCCCGTGCCGACCGTTGCTGCCAGAGCGGTGCAAACCGCCTGAAACGGAGTCATCGACCCATCGGAAGCTTCCCGCTTACGGAACATCCGGCCAAGCGTCGTCTTTATGGCATAGGGAAATTTCCGAATCTGCAAAAATCCCGTGCGCAAGCTCAAAAGCAGTCCCACGCCAATAATGCAGACCATAGCCGGAATCCCCCAGACAAAATTATTCACCGCACTGTTGATCATTTCAATTGTTTGTAACATAATAAACCCCTTACTCCCATTTTTTTAATTATGGAAATCATATCACATTTTGGAAAATATGTCTATTTTTCCCAAAAACTACTTATGCTGATAATAAAAAATGGCAATCTGCGTCCTATCCCTGAGGGAAAGTTTGTCCAAAATTGAACTGAGATAGTTGCGCACCGTCCCCTCGCTCAAAAACATTTTTGCCGCAATCTCTTTATTGCTCAATCCCTCGGCAATCCATCGGATAATTTCATATTCCCGGTCATTTATTTCATATTCTGAATAATCCAGCGGCGTTTTCTCCTGAATAAGATTCGGAAGTTTTCTTACAATCTCATGTCCGAACACAATCTGTCCGGAATCCACAGCCCGCAGCGCCGGAAGGATGCTGGCATAATCCTGTTTCAAAAGATAACCCTTTGCCCCAAGCCTCAGCGCCTTAATGATATATTCATCATCAGAAAATGTCGTGAGCAGCAAAATTTTAGCATCGGGAAATTCCCGAAGAATCTCCCCGGCCGCATCCAGCCCATTCATTTCCTTCATCCGAATATCCATCAGCAGAACATCCGGCCGGAATTTCCGATACAGTTCTATCGCTTCCCGGCCATCGGCTCCGATGGCTGTCACCCGTATATCTCCGTTGACCTCTAAAATGGTCTTCAACGCCCCGGATACAAGACAGTCGTCATCCACAATAATAATGTTCATCTCTGCCGCCTCCTCACAATTCTTTAGGAATCGTTATAAAAATTTTAAACCCTTGCTGCTCCATTATTTGAAAAGTACCCTTTAAATTTCTCACCCGTTCCCGCATATTGGCAAGTCCGATTCCCTGTCTGAAACTGGCCGCATCGCCGTTCTCCGCCCGGCCTGCCGCCGAAGAGACCGCCGTCCCATTATCCTCGATGCACAACTGGTACAGCGCCGGATGTTCCCGCATAATAATCACAACATGGGTGGCATTGCTGTGCTTCATCACATTTGCCAGCGCTTCTTTAACAATACCGATAAAACAATATTTAATTTCCTTCGGCAAATCATTTCCCATATCATAATGAAGTTCTATCGGGCAAAATTCAAAATCATTTATCAGTCCATCCACAGCTTCTCTGAGATTCAACGCCTCATCATGAAGGTCGTGGACGCTGCTTCGGATACTGTCCATAGCTGAATTCAATGAAATGTCCAGATTTTCCAGCATCACATTCATCGCTTCTTCATGATTCATTGTCTTCATGGCTCCTACAAGAAGAATGGAACGGGACAACACATGGCCCACATTGTCATGAATTTCTCTGGCAATCCGGTTTCGTTCTCTAAGGGTTGCCGCATACAGCTCATACTCCTGCTTTTCCAGCAGCGCCTTATTTTTCTCTTTAAGAAGGAAATTCCGCTCCCTGCTGTCATCCTGGCTTTCTTTAAAACTACTTTCCAATATTTCATACTGCTCCGTCCGCTTTTCAAGCAATATGGCAAGCAGACTTCCAAAGCAGCAAAAACAGAGCATAATATAGGACATTTCCCCAATGAACAGGGCATAATATATCTCCAGCCCAATGGCGGCCCCGGCAAGTATATACTGCCGCTCGCGCATAAAAATATATATGGACAGCGGCATAAAAAACAAAAGTGTCGGGACAGCCCACGCCAAAACCGCAAATCCCATCCCCGCAGCCAGACGAAACCTGGGGTTCTCCACAATATAAGCAAAGCTCAGCAGGATAAGCCCGCATAAAAATCCAAAAACAAAATTCAGACTTACCTTCTCATAGAGCAGGGCAAACAGCCCATAAAATAATAATATTCCTGTATCCTGAAAGTATTTCATATACTGCCCTGACGGGCCTCTCCTTTTTTATTTTTATTTTATTATAGTATAAAAACCTTTTGCCGGTAAAGAGGCCGCCAACAATTATGACATTTGTCATATTCAAAATATGACGAAGGACACTTTCGGAAATTTCGCCGGAGACGTATACTAAAATCATCTATAAAGGGGGTATTTGATTATGATTGAAATAAATAATGTGGTAAAGCGTTATGGAAATGTCGTTGCCCTGGACCATCTGAATCTGACCATTCATGAGGGGGAAATCTTCGGTCTGCTCGGTCCAAACGGCTCCGGCAAAACTACGGCGATTAATTGTATGCTCGCGCTTCTCAAATATGACAAGGGCTCTATCCGCATCATGGGAGAAGAAATGCACCCGGACAGTTATCATATCAAACAGCAGATTGGCATTGTCCTTCAAAATGTCGCCGTTTTTGATGAACTGACTGTCTACGAAAACATCGATTACTTCTGCGGCCTTTATATCAAAGACAAGGCAAAAAGAGAACAATGTGTTCAGGAAGCCATTGAATTCACCGGTTTGGAGGAATACACAAAAGTCCGTCCCCAAAAGCTGTCCGGCGGCCTGCTGCGCCGTCTGAATATCGCCTGCGGTATTGCCCATAAGCCAAAGCTTATTATTCTTGATGAGCCGACGGTGGCCGTTGACCCTCAGAGCCGGAACAAAATTCTGGAAGGTATTCAGAAACTGAACCGCCAGGGTTCGACCATCATCTACACCTCCCACTATATGGAAGAGGTGGAGCAAATCTGCACCCGCATTGCCATTATGGACCACGGGCGGAGCATTGCCGTCGGCACAAAAGAGGAATTGAAAAACATGATTAAAACCGGGGAAACCATCACAATTGAAGCCGTTGCCCTGGAGGAACAGCATTTACAGGCTATCCGCCGGATTCCCCATGTATTTGACCTGCACTATGCAGAGCAGGTATTGACCCTGCGGTGTACCGGCGCGGAACATAACCTCATCCGCATTTTAAATTATCTTCAGGAACAGCATATTCCTTTTGGCCGGGTATTTTCTGAACTTCCGACGCTGAATGACGTTTTTCTGGAAATTACCGGAAAACAACTGCGCGATTAAAGGGGGAATTTAAATTGCTGCACTTAATCAAATATGACATAATTGTCAAAGTTAAAAATTTTAATGCCATTTTCTGGCCCCTCTTTTTTCCGTTAATCCTTGGAACATTTTTTTATTTTGCATTTGGCCAGATGGATGAAGCAGACTTTGAAGCTGTTCCGGCGGCTGTTGTCACAGGGGAAGAGAGCGACACAGTGTTTATGGAATTTTTAAAAGGCTTATCCGACAGCGATGAACCGCTGATACAACTAAATGAAATGTCGCAGGCGGAAGCCGCAGAGGCGCTGGAATCTCATAAAATCTCAGGGATTTTTACGGTAAATGAAACGCCGTCGCTGACAGTCAGCGGAAACGGACTGGAAGAAAGTATTCTTCAATCCCTGCTCGAAAGCTATGAAAACAGTAAGAAAACCCTTGAAACTGTTGCCCTCACCCATCCGGAAGGAATGGAAGCGGCAATCGGGCAAATGTCCGAATACTCCGACCTTGTTCAGCAGGTTTCTCTCGGCGGAAAAACAACGGACGGCAACGCCCAGTTTTTCTATGCTCTCATCGCCATGGCCTGCCTGTACGGCGCATTTATCGGCTTTGGCTCGGCAATTACCCTCCAGGCCAATCTGACGGCTCTGGCTGCGAGACGCTGCGTCACGCCAACCCATAAATTAAAACTGATTATTTCGGAAATGCTTTCATCTTTTTTGCTGCATTTTTTCAATCTTCTTGTTTTGCTAATCTACCTGCGCTATATCCTCCATTTGGATTTTGAAGGCCAAATCCCGGATATGCTGCTCATCAGCATGATTGGCGGTATGATTGGCGTTGCCATGGGAATTTTCATCGGAAGCATCGGACGCATGGGCGAGGGGATAAAAATCGGAATTCTCCTTGCGGTATCTATGACCTGCAGTTTTCTTGCCGGCCTGATGAACAATACGATGAAAAATATTGTTGAGCAGCATATACCTGTCATCAACCGCATCAATCCGGCCGCACTCATTTCCGATGCCTTTTACTGCATCAACGTCTATAATGATACGGCCCGCTACACAAGAAATCTCATCACACTCTCGATTATGTGTGTCATTCTTATTTTTGCTTCATTTTGCCTGGTGAGGAGGGAACGTTATGACAGTATATAAAGGATATATGAAAATCGTAAAACAGAATAAATCTCTTATCCTGCTCTACCTGGTTATATTTTTCGGTGTCACCATGATATTTCAGGGTACAGCCAACAAAGAATTTACGGACAGCTATCACGCCGAAAGCGTGAAAATCGGCATTATAGACAAAAGCAGCGGCCCATTGTCTCAAAGCCTGAAATCCTATCTGGAGCATTTCCATCAGGTGACTATGCTCGACGATGATACGTCAGCCCTCCAGGAAAAACTATTTTACCGGGATGTTGAATATATCATCCACATTCCATCCGACTTTTTTGATGATTGTATTCTTGAAGGCCAAAAGCTTCCCGTGACAAAAATTCCGGGGTCCTATACATCCTTCTATGTGGACCAGCAGATTAACAGCTTTTTAAATAATGTCCGCACCTATCAGGCGGCCGGATTCTCCGAGGAAGAAGCGGCAAATGCGGCAAAAACGCCGGTTTCAGCCGATATCACACTCCTCGACAACACAGGTACAGCCGGTATAACGCCTGTTTTTGTTTACTACTACCGCTATATTCCATATTTATTTCTGGCTATTCTCTGCTATGTTATGGGAAATATTGTATCCGCTTTCCGCAAAGGGGATTTGCCAAAACGTATGCGCGCTTCTTCCGTATCCGCACACCGTCAAAATATGGAAAGCCTGCTGGCGGCCGCGACCGTCGCCTTCGCCCTCTGGGGCATTACCATCGTTGTTTCACTGCTCCTGTACCGCAAAACCTTCATTGGGCATCCCGGATTTATCTACTATCTCCTTAACTCGTTGACCATGCTTCTTGTTGCCCTGAGCATTTCCTATCTGGTCGGCATCGTCACAACCAATCAGAATATGCTGTCAGGCATCGTCAATACCATCGCCCTCGGCATGTGTTTCCTCTGCGGTGTCTTTGTTCCATTGGAATACATGAATGTCAACGTGAAGACCGCCGCCCATTTTCTGCCTGTCTACTGGTATGAAAAAACAAACGATATGCTTGCCCAGTTCGGCAGCATCACCGGAGAGGTCCGAACCGAAGTCCTGCAGGCTATTGGCATCCAATGTGTCTTTGCTCTGGCTTTTCTGTGTATTGCCATGGCCATATCCAAGAGGAAACAGACGATATAATATTTAAGAAGGGAGAGCTTCATCTGCGAAGCTCTCCCTCTTTTTATATAGTTCTATACATTCAGCGCCGTTATCTGATCTAAAATAAACGGGTCCCTGATTTTTTGATCCTCCGCTAACAGCACAATTTTCGACATGATTTCCGCTGTCTTCGGATCTTCATCCACAAAAGGCAGAAACAGCTTGCCCCGCTGCTGACTGTGCACGGGAATAATATGGAGCATCGCACCGCCTTCCTGATGCACAACACCGCTTCCCAGATGAACGCTGTAGTTTCCTCTGGTCCCCTGAATCAGCGCATGGCTTTCCTTCAAAGTGACATTGGTGAGCTTAAACAGAGGCAGATTGAATTCCACAACCGCACGTCGCATCTCGATGGTGGAATGGCTGGTCTCCGGATCCACACCTCCTGCATGAGCTACACTTACGGCCATATCTACATCCCGCATGACCTCACTGTAAATCAGTTCCGGCACCTCTTCAATGGTCAATGCCCGAAATGTCTTCCGGTCTGAAAATTCCACCCATTCCAAAGCAGGCGCCTCCACATCACTTGGAGAGAACCAGTCTGCCAGTGCATAAATTCTGGCAATAATATTTTCCTTATAATAAATCTTCTGCAATCCTTCCTCATAGTCTGCAATCCAGCGGCGGCTTTTCAGACAGCCAACCGTCTTTTGGGGCTGAATCTGATTTCCGGCAAACATTCGTGACGCAGTCTGTCCCAGTTCCTCCGGCAGTTTTAAATATAACTCCCGGAATACCTGTTTAAAAGGCTGGCGAAGCTGATGGTCAAACAGATATTTCTGATACTGGTGCCATACCTCTGCCCGGTATAAATCCAGCGGATGGGCAATGCGGACCTCCTGCTTAGCCTCCAATAAAACAGCAGCTTCATCCCAGGCTTTCAGATACATTCCATCCTCTTCCTGCACAAAAAATCCCATCGTCTCCCCGCTGATAAAAACCAGGGGCCTTAAAATCGCGCAGACTACCGGATTTTCAAGCAGAGCTGCCACTTCAGCCGCCGTAAATGCCGCTCCGCTTTCCATGGATTCCTCCATCAGCTTTTTCGCCCGGACATACTGTTCCTTCAGCTTCTTATTTGCTTCCTTGATTTCCAGGACATATGGATGTTTCTTGAAAGCTGCGGGTATGGATTTCAAACGCTTCTCTCCCCTGCGGCACAGGATTTCACTTTTTCCTGTTTCATCTACCGCCAGGCAAAGCTCCACATCCTCCATTCCCTCTGCACCGTTCCACGCCATATACGGGGTAAATTCCTTCGCAAGCCGGCTCTCCATATTTAAGGTCAGCCGGGTCACATCGGCAAATCCCGCATGTACACTCATATTGACCAGGGCAATCTCAGCGGCCTTTGACTCGCTGGCCCGTCTCTGGGCTCCAAACTGCCGGGCCTCTTTGGCATATTTCTGAATAAACTGATACCGGTTCAGCAGATCTGCCTCCCGGTCGTCCCCAAAGGGTACCAATCCATAGCTCATAAGCAAATCTTTATTTCTTTTGGCGGTGATCTGCTCGCGAAGCTCTTCCAGCGTAACCCTTCCCACAGCCGCATCCGCATACTTTCTCGCGCGGGAATGTTTCTGCCCGTCCGAAATATATTTTGCCGCCTTATAAAGGAGAGCGAAATTTTTCTCACCCAAAAGCCTGTAAGCTTCCTCAAACCAGTCAATATCAAAGGCTCCGTCCTGCAGCTCCTCCGCTGACAGCGGCGTATATTTGGCAATCATAGCAATCTTCTGCTCTTCAAACCGCTCGTTCATATGGGCCATAAAATAATAGCATCCGCTTTTGAGGCCCTCCCAGCCCAGATATTCCTGTATGATATCAATCCACTGGGGTGCATACATCGCCACTTCCACCAGCCGGGCTTCCCTGATATTGGTTCCCGCGAGCGCCGCCTTCAACTTTTCTCCGTTATCATCACCTGCCGGATAGCAGGCTTTCAAAAGGCGGCTCAGCACCTCCCGCTTCCCGCAGCTCGGCGCATAATACCAATAATAATAAGCTTCCCGCCCCAGCGTATCCTTGCCGAGGGCCATTAAAATCCGCACCAGATATTCCACACCCTGTATGTAGCTAATCCCGCTGATATCCGCGGAAAACACCGTCTCCGCTTCTCCGCGGCGAAGCTCCGTATCCACCATCAGCGGTATGACTGCATCGTACAGCTCACGCACCAGCCTGCCGCACCATGTATCCGGTCCCACAAACGTCTCCCCCTGAACCAAAATTTTCCCGGAAAGCTCCTCCCCGAAAAACATTCTCCACAAAGCGCGGTTTACAGTCTTTCCATACTCACCCTTTACCAGCTCGCACAGAGCCTTCAGGCAATCTTTTCTGTTAAAATAATTTAAAATGCTCTTAAAAAGAATATCTCTCGAAATTAATTGCAGGTGATAAGCCTTTAAAAACCAATAAGGGGTAATCGGTGTCAATGGAGAAGCATTCAAGCTGTTATAACCATTGGCATTTGGAACAAACTGTGCCTTTTCCCGCTCTTCTCTGCACGCTAATTCAAACCGCCATGCAGTATAAAATGCCCGGACAAATTCTCCGTCATTCTCCCAATAGCCAATACCCTCCATAAAACGGTCAATAAAGGGCAGACTGTTTACGGAACTCCTGTGCTCAAAGCGGCTGCCGTTCCAACCTGTGTAATGATAGGTTAAATTCTTGTTCTCTCTGTTGATTACTTTTGTCAGCGCCGTCACAGCCTGTATACCCGCCTCAAATAAGAATTTCCGGTCCAGGAATTCATAGCGGTAATTCAGGCGGACATTTCTGACCTGACTTGTATAACATAAATCCAGAGGCTCCGGCCTAAAGGGCATCCGGCCGAAAACGGCTTCATAGAATTTCCGGCCATTCTCATATAATTCTCCATTTGTCAAAAGCAGCCGGGCTTCCCACCCAATAAAAGTGCCGTAATCGCCAATCTCTTTATCATAAAAGGCCCGAAACTCATCCGACAGCGGATAATTATCCAGCTCATATCTCCGAAATCTTTTTTTTCCGCCTTTATCCGCATCTGCATCCGCCTGTTTTTTCAACTGCACATATTCATTACCCAACAGCCGTTTTTCACCGAGTATGGTTTCATATTCGTAATGCTTATTTTTCTCAATCAGCCCATCCAGCTTTTTCGTCTTCTGAATCAGTTCTTTTTCTGACAAGGTCAAACAACGAAGCACTGCATCCCGTCCTTCCACGGATTTCGGAATTTCTTCCGGCGCTTCCGGGTCATAGAGCCCGAATCCCTTCTGTTCTGATATATCCGCTGTCTGTTGGCTAAGAATTTCTCCCATCAACACCTTTTCCTTATCCGTTGGCGTCTCTATCATTTCAGCCAGTGCCCGCACCCGGCAATAGAAATCAGCTTTTTCTTTCTGTTTGGATAAGCGGAGTAAAATATCCAGCCCGGCGCTCCGCTTTTCCTCCCGCTTATCTGCCAGCAGTCTCTTTAGACATTCCTCCATATCCTCATCCTTCTGCTTCATAAGAAGTTCCAGAAGCTCACTGCGCAGGTTACTCCGTTTAAACCGCAGCATATCCTCTATCTGCCGGTAATCCTCCGGCCTAAGGGACAGTCGCTTCACCATCATGATGGCCTTCTGAGACGTTGATTCCTCTGCATTTCCCATATAACCGATCAGAAGCCTGCGCTGAACTTCGTTTGCCGGATGGTACAGAAGCAAATTGACAAGATAACCTCTGTCATAACTGCTGCCGGATATCTCTCCCAGCAGCCCTGCCATCTGCGTCATCTTTTCCTCATCCTGAAGGACGTAGGCCGTAAAGGCCAGTTGTCGGAGCACATCGGATGGCGTAAGCTCCACCCGATACCACGGGAAGATACAGGGATCATAGACAAGTCCCTTTTTCGGCAGCCGTCCATAAATTTCCCAAAATTTCTCATACTGCCGCTCCGCATCCTGCCGATTTTCAAAATAATCTGTCAGCACCGGCTTTTGCGGCTCAGCCGCATTTCTCGGAGTTACCCGTTCCTCATATAACAATCCCCGAATCCAACCGCTCAGCCGCACGGTATAAGCAGGCATAAAGGCTGCGACCAGCTCCAGATCATCCGTATATTCCAACACTGCCTTTCGTGCCATGCGGATTTTGTAGTTATCCTCAAACAGATTTTGATTATAAAAAGAAGCCGTCAGCTTCTGATTTTTCGTGCCATGATCAATCAATTCCGTCATCGCTCCAATTGCCCGCTCTGCTTCTTCAAAGCCCAAAGCCCACAGAGCTGCGCTGATGGCAATGGAATCATTTGTTTTCAACTGTTCCCGGCAGAAGGACCGATCTCTCAGACATTGGCTCATCAGACTCAAAAGCTTTCCGTTAACCCGTTCCACGCTCTTCTCATCAAAAATTCCAATCCAGGTAGAAACCGCCCGCTTCACCGATGAATAACGAATCAAATCATGCTCTTCTATTACCTGCAATAGTATCAAAAAGGCTTCCTTCGTCCCCTCATCCATGGTCTCACAGATTACCTGCCGCAGCCCTTCCTGCAGCCGGGCAGCCAAAAGAAGATTGCCCAGCAATTTATGTAACTCCCGGTTATCCGAACGGAGAATCCCCAAAATCATCTCCCTGTCCAGATAGGCCGTGTTATTTTCGCTGAGAATCAGATCCCGGAATGCCCGGATGACTGCCTCATTGCCGCGGTCTATCTCGGCTGCATAAATCAGGCTGAAATTATTGTTAAAGCTCCATTCATGCTTGATATAATCCCGTTTTTCCTCATCCATCCGCCGGTAAATATAATCCTCCAGCCGGTCGCCCAAATAGAACAACTTCTCATAGGTAGTTAAAAGAGAAAAAACAAGGCGCCCCTGAGGGCCATACCCCGCTGTCCGCACCGTTCTTCTGTTCCAGCCATAGGAAAAGGGAAACTGGTTCAGCTTATCAATAATATAAAAATAGGAGTCCTGATAAGCTTTTGGAACAAATGCGTCCAAAAGGCCTTTATGTATCCGGAAGCCCGGCAGCAATCCTTTCTTCCGAAACCAGCCGGACGGGGTACTTTCCCCTTCATAAAAGCTTTTGATGACCTGTGCTGTCTTTTCTCCGCCATTTCGGTCCGCCACTTCCCGGGCCAGCTCCCGGTCCCGCCCCGTAATCTTTTCTATACGCCGGTTCAATTCCTCTTTCCGCCTATCAGTAATCGCCCGCCTTGTGTTGTAATCAAATTCCGCCATTCTACCACATCCTCCCCGCCAGCATAGTTAATCTGACAAATGTAAATACACTATCATCCCGTATCGAAATTATCTCGTCCAAATCTTCCAGAGATTTCTCATCCAGAAAAATTCGATAAATCCCGTCCGCAAAGCATTGCAGCGCATTCTCTTGTGCCTTCCGTAAATCCGCCTTATGCTCCCCATAATTGACGCCAAAAGAAATCTTTCCTGCCGCGGCCCGGTCATCGATTTCCCCCTTTGTCAGATAAGATAAAATATCTGAAGCTTCCATCCGCTGATTATATTCCTGCACGCCTGCTTCCGTAACTGCGCAGATCAGCTCCCGAACCGTGGAAGGCCGGCCCTGAATTTCGCAGCACACAGGCTCTACAGACTGTCTACGCTTCCCCATCGATTTCAAATTTACCTGAATTTTCATATCTATCCACCTGCCTTTTCCCATATATCATGAAACCTTACTTAATTATTTCAGTACCTTCCAGTAACCGGATTTATTAGAACCTATTCTTTCAATATATCCGTATTTCTTTAAAACTGCTATTCCTTTATCTATCGTTGTTTTCCCAAGTTTAAGGTTCTCGGCAAGACGTGGCTTTGTAATATTCGGATTGTTCCGTATTTCTGCCAAAATACGAACCTGCGTATGATTCAGAAACAATTCTGTGCTTTTATCACTCACTTTATTGCCCATAACATTAATCCAATTAAACGGAATTGTAACTACAATAGAATTCTCTCTGAATTCATAAGCATCTTTTCCATATTTCTGCGTAATTTTAGGCACGCCCCGCCCGGTTTTCTCACTAATATGAAGCTGCAGTAATATTTCCGACAATTTCTTATTTACCGGAACAGATTCTCCTGCGAAAAAACCTTCCATCGTCTGCTCAGGTGCAAGAGTTCCGCGAGACAATATCTCAATTCTGTCAGAAAACACCGTAATCATCGGATCATTTCCACTCACCCATTTATTATGAACAAAGGCATTAATTACTGCCTCACGAAAAGCATCATTTTCAAATAATGGGACTTCTTTTCTCTCAACGACACGTTCCCTTTCATCTGCCTGAATGATATTCAGCACGTCACCATAACGCAATACTTCATCCAGGGAATACAATAAGCACTGATTACCAAATTCCCGCACAGAATACATATTATCCGCTTTTGTCGTGCCTGAGAAAATTGCTACGCGAATCGGCATGTGTGAGTTATCAGATAACAACTGAGCCAGAAGATTATATTTTCCGTCCTCTGTATAAAACGATAGGGTTTTTTTGAAGGTATCCTGATTCAGCTTTAGTCCCTTCGCTCCATAATATATTAGCAACTTTTCAAATGTAAGATTCTGATAATCTGACGGAGTATTCTCTATCGTTGGAAAACCATGCCTGAGGACTTCAAATAAAAATGCCTCTTTTTCTGGATATTTTCTTAAATTCTCCTTACTTAATCTTATCCGAATGTACCGTTCTCTTGCATAAGATGTAGGAACAGACTTTGCCGCAGGGATTGTTAAGAGAATAATCTTTTTCCCTTCTATTATCAGTTCATCAAATACGAAATTAATATCCGGACTGAATTGCCTCGCAAGGTAGTGTTTTAATGGTTCATGATTTATGTCTTGATTACAATTAAAACTAGTGCCCACAATCTCATGACTCTGATCGTTAATTCCCCAGACAAAATATGCAAATTTTTTTCCCGCAATAGCTGCACTGTTAGATAATGCCGATATATATTCTCCCAGCTCGTCTGCTTTAAACCAATTTTCCTTAAATTCAAACCACTCCCTTTCAGAATCATAATTCCGAAGTTCTTCTATTATTTCGTCTAATCTTCCCATATTGATTTACCTGCCTTTACAAGTTTATCACCCACCTATTATAGCATAGGTGGGTGATAAAGTGGGTGATAAATTTATTTTCAGTTGCTCTTCTGAAGTAACGCAATAGTTTCTGTATGCGGTGAAAGTTACTTCTTAATCCATTAACAGTTTCAACACCCAACGTGGAACTACTGACGGACGTTTTCTTTCCTTCCCGAGTTTGCCACTTATGAATAGGAAATCGGAGCCTGCAAAGCTCCGATTTCCTATTCATAAGTGGCAAACTCGGGTTATATCATACAAGATGTGGAATATCGTTAATTTGTCAACAGGTCCTTTTGGGGATATTCCCTAAATTTCATTCAATAATGAAACATATATATCTTTAATTCAAAAGCTTATTCTGTAGGGGCATTGCCTTGAATGAATATTCTGATATCATTCGTTAATGCATTAACATTATCTTCTCCAATATATAGCATATGTCCAGATGGATAACCTTTTAAATATACACGATCTTTTGGTAATCCTGCATGATTAATTGTGTAATAAATGATTCCAATTTGTGTACATAAATCATACCACCCATTAGCAAAAAAAACTCGCATCTGTGGACATCTACGCATTGCATCACAAAGTTCTTCACCCGAATTACCAAACTTTACATCAAATCCCTCCCATTGCCAATAATTATAGTACGAATCTACAAATGTACGTTCAAAATTAATTCCTAGATTTGGAAGTAATACATTATGCAAAACTCCATCAAAAATCGGCCCATATTTTGCCATTACAGCATCATCCAATAAACCAATATCTCCTTTATATGTTTGTGGATAAACATTCTGCAATGTAATTCGAGCATCATGCCTTGAAATCATTATTTTTTTTTCTCTACCAAATTCAATACGAAAACTACTTTCATCTAATCGAAGCCCGTGCTCCTCTAAATAGGTGTCAGAAACTCCCGTATAATACTGTATCTCTTTCTTGACTTTTTCACGTGCTTTTCCAGTCAATGCATCTCCTTGATGTAAAGCTAAAAGATATTTTGTATCCGCGAAATTTCTTGCTCCATCTACAAAATCTTTCAGTGTACTCTGAGAAGGATTATTATAATACCAATTTATTGCAGCGCATGTAGGAAATTGTAATACAGCTGGTTCCACTGGCACATTTTTATTGAAATAATCACCAATTGTAATTGTGTTACCAATGAGTATAAGGCCATCAAAAGCCATATTGTACGCTCGATTCATCCCTCTGCCTGATGCAATTCCTGCAGCAATTGCTGCACGTGTACAACCATAGCTTTCACCCACCAAATATTTTGGACTGTTCCAACGTTTATACCGCGTAAGCCACTGTCTAATAAATAGTAGCAATGACTCAGCATCACCTTCACTAGTAAAAAAAGTATCTTTGTAGGTTTCATCTAACAGCACACCGAATCCTGTACCAACAGGATCTATCAAAACAATATCTGCTATATCTAACAAACAATTAGGATTGTCTCCCGCTTGAAACGGTGGCATTGTATTTGGTTCGTCAACATCTTCACTATAAGTCATCCGTTTAGTACCAAGAAATCCAACATGAACCATCATACTAGATGCACCCGGACCTCCATTAAAGCCAAATAAGATAGGACGATTTTTATTATCTTCAACATCAGAACGAAAATAAGAATATGAGAAAATTGAAGCAATTGCTTTTCCTTCGTCATCATAAAATACATTGTCTTCACAAACTGTTTTGTAAGGAATTTGTATGCCTCTAAGTTTAACAGTTCCTTCAGATATAAACTTAGCCGGTACAAATGGTTCTGTTCTAATCATCATATAATTATCCTCCTTTCTAGTTACACTATTTAAATTAAAAGAATTTTATTTGTAAATACCATAAAAAACAAATTACTATATAGAGCTGTTAACCATAATATTCAATATGGTTTTATCTGTTGTACGCATCCCGTCTCTTGCTAATTTACTAACGCTTTGAATTGTTTTTTCTATTTCATCTTTAACAATTCCATCTCCAGGCATGAAAGAATGTCCTTCATATGCAAGATAAATCCCCATCAGACCTGCATTTACACTTGAGGCAATTTTTGCTGCACAAGACGGTTTTGCCCCATCACAAACAATTCCAGATATATTACCCAAAGCATTTGTAAGTACATTTTCGATTTCTTTTTCTCGACCTCCCATCATATACATAATTCCTGCTCCAGCAGCAGCACCTGCACTTACGACACCACAATAGGCAGATAACCTACCTATATTCACCTTGAGATGAATTGCAATCAGATTACTGACACAAAGCGCACGATATAATTCTTCCATTGTTTTATTATACTCTTGCATATATGTAATCACAGGCACACTAACTGTTAACCCTTGGTTTCCGCTACCGCAATTAATCACTACTGGCAATTCGCAACCGCCCATCCGAGCGTCGCTACCTGCAGCAGCACCTGCACAAGCACGAACTTTTACATCATTACCCCATTGATCAAGTAGGGTCTTACCAACTGCAACTCCATATTTCCCCGTAAGTCCTTCTATACTAATTGCACTGTTATATTTAATTTGTCTCTCCAATATTTGTTGAACATCAGAAATATTTACTATATCTGAAAAGGCAATGATATCTTTAATGTTGAGTCTTTTATAGTCTAATGAAGAATTAATTTCTTCCAATACGTAGGGTACATCAACCAATATACTTCCATCTTTCTCTACACGCACGACATTATCATGCTCATGTATAATTTCTACAAGTGTACTATGTTTTTTGCTCCACATATGTATGATAATATGTAACTTCGCAGGTGTGTCCAAGAGTTTTGTTTCGCATATTTTTTCTTGTAACATTTTCTGGGCCATGGACACATCTTCCGCTTTAACTTTGCTAAGTACTTCTAACCCCATTTCTGAATGTCCACCTACAGCACCTATAATCGCGGCAGCGTCTATACCTTTTAGTCCTCCTGTGGCTGGCACTATAACACTTTTTACATTTTTTATAACATTACCACTACACTCCACAAGAATTCTATCAGGCATATCTCCCATAATTTCTCTTGCTATAGAAGCAGCATACGCAATCGCAATAGGCTCTGTACATCCAAAAGCTAGAATTAACTCTTTTTGCAGTATTTTAAGATATGCATTATAAGTTTCTTTTTTAATCGTCATATTTCCTCCTATTCTGCAAATAAAACCACTATGATATTGTCAATATGACAGATAACACAACTACTCTATATTTAAAATAGGAACTTTATAGAATATCACATTATTTCTCATCCATGATTACCTGGTTATAGTAATACTATCTGTTCCTCATTATTAAAAAGCCCTAATTTTAATTACAGATTAATATAACAACTCAGCTAAAAGCAGGCATTACGCTGGAATCGGAACTTTTCAGAATACAAATTTTTCTTCCTCATTCCAGCGTCCTTTAATACCCATCTTTTTACTGAGTTATTATAAAGTAGAAATAAATAATCATTGACTATTTAGAATTAGAAAAATACGCAATAGCTTTTTTCTGTGCTTGAATAAGCTCATCTTCCCAAGTAATTTCGTCACTATTAGGAATCAATCCATTTTCATCCAGATAAGCAACCGTCTTACGTAAACCCTCTTCCAAATCTGTTTTTACAGTAAATTCAGGAATATCCCTGGCAATTTTTTCATTTGAATAATGACCGTTATAAACAAAATTTTCTGTAATCATGCCTGTTACTTCAAAATTTGGACTTGCCTTAAGCACCTCAAGCGGTACCTCTACCATGTCTACCTCACGGCCAAGAACTTTCATCATAGTAGTGTGATAAGTTCCCCAATCATATGGCTTCAAACCGCCTAAATTATATACCTGACCCTTACACCATTCATGTTTAAATGCACCAATAACGGCAGATGGCACATCGTCCACATATAAGAAGTTTCGTAATATATATGGATTACCTGTAACAATAGGTTTCCCCTTGCGAATACGATCAATCCAACTATTATCCGATGCAATCTGTCTAACAATAGTTTTCTGTCTTCCATATGTCACTGTAGGCCTGAAAATGGTAACTGGATAATTATTATCTCTTACCTTACTAAAGAAGTAATCTTCCATACCTTTTTTCCAGATACCGTAAATCCAATTTGGTTGTCGTTTCATATCCTCACGAATAGGTATCTCGCGACCATACAGTGGTCCATATGCAGCACCAGATGAAAAAACAATCAGATGCTTAAGTTCAGGAAATGCTTCATAATCTTCCTGTGCATTTTCTTTCGTATGACAAGCCAAATCAATTACATACTCATAACCACCATTTTTTACAGCTTTCTTAAAGCCTTCAACATCCAGACGATCAGCTGCAATCCAATTTACCTCCGGCACAGGGTTAGTTTCGGCACAAGAACGACTCATAACAGTAACATCATACCCATTATTAACTAACTCCTTAGTGATTCCAAGACCTATATTACCAAATCCTCCAATTACAAGTGCTTTTTTCATCACTAATCACATCCTTCCTAAGTAATTCTTTTAAATATAAATAAACATTTAAAAGTACACTAATTATTATCCAACAGAATTAGCCCTATCGACAGACAATTCATCCATAACCTCATGCCATACAACAAACCGATGCGTAGTTTCCCTATTGAATTCACAACCACCTGCAACAACAAGCTTAGGACCTGCTTGGCGAATAGCCTCCAATGTCTTATCTCTTAAAACTGCCTTCACCTTGCTCCGGTTTCCACCGTAGAAGTCTTTATTGCGGTCAATTCCCCCCATAAGCACTTTATCTGTCATCGCACGTACATCAGCCAAAGAAGGATTAGTAGGAGACTGATCTTCCCAGTTGATTGCCTGTGCCGGAAGTTTAACCATTTCTTCCATATGGTCAACAGTCATACCACAAACATGCAGCATAACAAACCAGGCACGGCCCTCAATAGCCTTTAACGCCCTTTCATCATAAGGCCAAATATATTTCTTGTATTCTTCATTTGTGCAAAAACCAAAGCTCGTTGCACCTGGAACATAGAAAAATCCTGCAGCTCCGACATCTAAGAAAGCATTCATCAAGTCAATAATTTGATCAGTCAGTACATCCATCACATGAAAATATTCTTCTTCATGCTTATGTACATAAGCCATAAAATCTTCACCTATAAAGCTGGGAGTACTATAAATCCCAAGTCCAGGTGCATAACCACACAATTGTGTCAACATACGAGTTGGTCCAAAGATTGTCGGAAGAACTGGCAAAGTATCGCCATAATAATCACATAAAATTTTAATACTCTGCATTTCTCGAGCGAAAGCACCTTTATTAACATCCTTTTTGCTTATATTCCTCCAATCATCTAATCAAGTAAATGCAGATTTTTTTGTTTTTCTAAATCCGGCATCATCACTGTTTTCTGGCTCTTCAATCACTTGCCCAAAATCTTCAACATTATACAACCCATTCTGCATGACTTTCAAAATGTCAAAATCATGCTGATTCTGATAGGCTATCACTGCCTTTGTAAAATCTCCAACGTGACGGTCCTCCAAATTCAGATGAGGTCCCCATGCAATAAATGGTGGACGGTCAAACGGCCTTCCTTCCATCATAGCTTTAACACGTTGAGTATGTGTCATCTTGTTCACTGTAAGTACTCCTCTCATATATACAATTGCGAAAATCTATTATTCAACATTCCATTCCCAATACTTCCAGCCTCGTAACTTAAAGATTTCATAAGGGATATTGCTGATGCGCTGGCTATTTACAAAAAGCTGATCTTCATGGAACAGGAAAACCATCGGAACTTCCTCAACAAGTCGGCGCTGAAGCTCATCATAAGAAGGTCTTCGTTCTTCTACAGTCAATCCTTTTGCACCTTCATCGTACAACTCAATCCAACTGGAATCAGTCATTCGAAGCCAGCCATTTGGAACTAACTGAAAATAAAATCTACTTTCACTCGGTTCAAAAGGATTGGATGCAGACTGTGCAATACCAAGATCGTATTCACCATCATAGAATTTTGAACTAATTGTCGCTCTATCGTATGTTTCAATCTCAATATTGATACCTACTTCAGCAAGTTGCTGCTGAACCAATACAGCAATATTCTGACCAAGTTCTGAAGTAGAATAAGTTAAACATCTCAGAGTTCTGGTAGAGTCCCAGCCAGCCGCTGTTAACAATTCTTTAGCCTTTTCAGGATTATAAGCGTTACCTTCAATGTCACCAAGGCGATAAGGATTTTCAGGAACAATTGCACTGATTGCAGTACGACCATAGCCGTGCAATAAATCGTTAATAATAGTTTCTTTGTCAACTGCACAGTCAATTGCTTTGCGCACATTGATATCCAAAGTTTCGTTGTTGAGAAGAATATGCTGGTTACCAAAACCTGCAATCTCATTAGTGACAAGATTCGAATTTGCTTTTGCCTGTTCATAATCGCTTAAAGTCATCAATGAGCCATATGCCGTAATGTCAACTTCACCTGCCAACATCGCAGAAAGAATATTATTGGAAGGAATTACTCTGATGATAAGTCTATCCATCTCAGGTCTGCCCAGATAATAGTCTTCAAAAGCTACATATTCCATTCGCTCTCCAGATACAATATTGTCTAATTTGAATGGACCAGACCCTACAGGATTTTCCCAAAAAGCATCAGTTAACAGACTCTCAGCCGGTATATCCTTGAGTAAATGCTCTGGGTAAATAAATATAGAACGTAATCCAAACAAGAAATTCTCAATGGTAGTTACATTTTCAGGCTTGTATGTAAATTCTACAGTGTAATCATCTATAGCCTTAAGACCGACTTCATCAACATTTGTATAAGTTCCATCAGCCTCTGTTCCGATTAAGAATTTGAAAAAGAACTGACTTCTACTAGCATCCAGAGGCACTTCGGGATTCATCATAGTCATCATAGAAAATATAACGTCGTCAGCTGTCACTTTTTCTCCATCATGCCAAGTTGAATTTTGATTTAAATGACAGGTAATAACTGTACCATCCTCCGATTGCTCCCAAGACTCAAATAATCTTGCTTCTGCTTTACCATCAGTACTTGCTGTAACACATGCATCAAAAACAGGATAAGAGAATACAACCTGTGCGTCGGTTGTCGAGGACATAGGACACAATCCTACCCAAGGATCAGGAGTTGCTACGGTAATAACTTTTTCTTCTTTAGTAACATTTTCTTCTTCTGACGTACTATTAAGTGAAGCACTCTCATTCTTGCTACAGCCAACCATAACAAATAACATTAGAAATAAGGAAATAATAGTTTTTACATATTTTTTCATACTTTCTCCTCCATAACATAAAACATCACTCTGCTTTTTTCCATTATTTGCCTCAATAAGCATACATTATAAAAATACACCTTTTATTTAATATTTTACATTTGCTGCACCTCCTCACACATATGACACGCAACTCCATGACCTTTATTATCATACTTAAACTCAGGTGATTCCCGGCGACAACGCTCAGTCGCATACTTACATCTAGTATTAAAGCCGCATCCTTCTGGTGGTTTCATAGGACTAGGCAAATCACCTTGCAAAATGATTCTTTTGGTTTGCACATTTGCATCTGGTATAGGAATAGCAGATAGCAATGCACGGGTATAAGGATGCTTCGGATTTTCATATAAATCATCCTTAGGAGACAATTCTACAATTTTACCAAGATACATAACTGCGATTCTATCACTGATATGTTTTACGACACTGAGGTCATGCGAGATAAACAGATATGCTACATCTCGTTCTTTCTGAATATCATTGAACAAATTTAACACTTGAGCACGCACAGACACATCCAAAGCTGATACCGGCTCATCACAAACAACAAAATCAGGGTTTGAAATCATTGCTCTCGCAATAACAACTCGTTGCCTCTGTCCACCTGAAAACTCATGTGGATAACGATAAAATTGATGTTCTTCCAGACCTACATATTTCAAAATATCACGACATTTTTCATATCGTTCCGATTTACTCCCTATATTAAAAATGTCCAGTGGCGCCCGAACAGCCTCCAGGATTGTCATTCTTGGGTTCAAAGAAGAATATGGATTTTGAAACACCATCGTCATATTACGACGCATATTTCGTATTTCTTTTTCAGTAAGCTTCAAAATATCCTGACCTCTGTATATGACTTCTCCTGAAGTCGCATCTTCAAGCCGAAGTAATGTACGGCCTAAGGTCGACTTACCGCATCCACTCTCTCCCACAAGACCAAGTGTTTCGCCACGAGATATTGTAAAGCTAATATCATCTACTGCTTTTACCACATCCTCACGACGGCGGCCTCTGTAATATTTTTTAATACCTTTTGCTTCCAGCACTACATTATTACTCTTCATGGCAAATCTCCTTAGCCTCATTTTCATACAACCAACAACTAACCCTTCTTCCATCCGCCATGACAAACTGTGGTGGGTTGTATTCAACACAGTTTTTAATCGCATTATTACACCGATCTCTAAAAATACAGCCCTCTGTCACCTTCGTTAAATTTGGCACATTTCCAGTAATCGAATAGAGTCGATCAACTTGTTTGTCTAAACGCGGAACCGAGGCAAGCAACCCTTGTGTATATGGGTGACAAGGGTTATTAAAAATCTGATATTTAGTACCATATTCCACGGCATGACCAGCATACATAACCATAACCTTGTCAGCAATATCTGCTACCACACCCATATCGTGAGTAATCAAGATAATGGCAGTACTTGTTTCATCCTTCAAACTACGCAACAAGTCCAGTATCTGTGCTTGAATTGTCACATCTAATGCAGTTGTAGGTTCATCAGCAATCAATATCTTTGGATTACAGGACAGTGCCATTGCAATGATGACTCGTTGACACATACCACCTGATAATTGATGTGGATACTCTTTGAATCGCTTCATAGGTTCTGGAATTCCTACCTTTTCAAGCCATTTAATCGCAACTTCTTTGGCTTCTTTTTTGGTAAGCTTCAGATGTCGACGGATCATCTCTACCATTTGGTATCCAATTGTAAATACTGGATTCAAGGATGTCATTGGATCCTGAGATATCATAGAAACCGTTTTACCTCGCAGATCACAGATTTCTTTTTCAGACAGACCAAGTATCTCTTTCCCTTCCAGTTCAATTGAACTTCCTTTCTGAACCTGACCACCATATTTCTCAATCAACTTCATTATTGTCATACTCATAACGCTTTTGCCACACCCAGACTCACCGACCACACCAAGAACTTCGCCACGTTCCACTGCAAAACTAACTCCATTTACAGCAGGCAGCGTCCCATCTTTCGTTGAGAAATATGTCCTGAGATGGCTAACTTTCAACAATGCTGTTTGATCCATCGTTATAACCTCCCTTTCACTGGCAACATTTTTCTTATATTTTCATCTTGGGATCAAGTGCATCGCGCAAACCGTCACCAACAAAATTGATACTTAGAACAGTCAAAACTAATAAAAGTCCAGGCGGCACCCACTCCCAAGGGCGATACATCAACGTACTCAAGCTCTGTGCTGCATACATCATATTGCCCCAGGTAGCAGTGGGTACACGTACACCAAGCCCCAGAAAACTAAGTCCACTCTCTGCTAAAATTGCACTGGCTATGCTAAAACTAAAGGTTACAAACAACGGTGGAAGTGCGTTTGGCAGAATATACTGTACCATTTGGCGTAAACTTGTCGCGCCATTAGATTTAGCTGCCTTAACAAAATCCTGCTCTTTCACAGAAAGCACCTTGCTATAAGTGTAACGCGCAAATTTAGTCCAACCCAAAAGTCCAATTACCAGTGTAACTGAAGTTGCTGATGCGCCTAAAACTGTGACCATAACCAATTGTATTACGATAGCAGGAAACGACATAAAAATATCTACCAGGCGCATAATAATCATACGAACTGCACCACTATAGTAACCGGCTAAAAGCCCCAGAGGAATACCTATTGCAGCACTAATAATGGCTGAAAAAAAACCTACACACAATGATACTCTGCCACCATAAATTAGCCGTGCAAACACATCGCGCCCTACATCATCAGTACCAAGCCAAAAATCCATACTTGGAGAGCTGCTGAAATAACCCGGATTAGATGTATAAGGATCCAGATCTATCATGATTGGTAAGAATACAATCAGAAACACTTCAAAAAGTAAAAAGTAAAATGAAAACATAGCAATTTTATGCCTAGTAAACTTGTCTAGCGTATTATTGAGGAAAGTGTCCTGCTTTTGTTTCTTAACTCTCTTTTTCATTGTATCACCCTCTCTTAATTTCTAACGCGTGGATCAAGCCAGGCATAAACTATATCCATCAAAATATTTACTATCATAACTGTGAGCGTTATATAAATTGTTACACCCATAATAACAGGATAGTCACGGTAATTAACTGAAATAACCATCAGACTTCCCATACCTGGCCAGCCGAAAACCTGTTCCGTTACAACTGCACCCCCTACCAGTATAGGAACTGACATGCCAATTGCTGTAGCAATCGGCAACATTGCATTCCTCAGAGCATGAATCAGCAAAACGCTTTTTTCTCTCATTCCTTTTGCTCGGGCCATTTTTATATATTCTTCTCCTAATACCTCAAGCATTGCACTTCTTGTTTGCCTGATATAGCTACCAACCATAGATATGCACATAACAAATGTTGGCAGTACCATATGTTTTGCAATATCCCAAAAGTTGGACGTATTAGCATTCGTATACATTCCACCAGTAGGAAGTATCCTTAATTTAACCGAAAATAAGTAAATAAAAACCAATGCCAGGAAAAAATTCGGAACACCCGCACCTATAAAGGACAATCCAGATGCTAAATAATCCCATATAGAATAGGGTTTATAAGCAGCAAGGACACCAAGTATTAAACCAATTATTACAGAAATCAGTAATACACACCCAGTCAACAAGAGAGTTGGTCCAACACGTTCACCAATTACGCTTGTAACCGCGGTATTCGTACGGTATGAATATCCTAAATTTCCTTGAAGCAATCTTTCAAGCCATTTAAAATATTGTACATAAAGAGGTTTATCAAGCCCCATTTTTGTATATAACGCTTCAATATCCTCAACATTCATTTCCGGTGTAATCATCGCATCTACCGGCGATCCTGGCGTCATATTGGTGAGAAAAAACACCAGAATCGTTATTCCAAAGAAAACCGGTATCATAATCAGAATTCGCTTGATTAAATATTTACCCATAATAATCTCCTTTTTAACTGAATAAATTAATTTATATTCTCCTTCCGAAGTGAATTTCTATTTTTAATTACAGATGCGTATCCCATTTCCCGCAAAACGCATCAACCGGACTCCTGCCAACGAAGTCAGAACGCCCCATCAGTTTCTCGACAAGCTGATCCAGTACAATCTCATCTGAAGAATAGGTATTAATGAATGTTTTAATGCGTGGAACGTCTAATAAGTGATACGGATTTTCCAATGATACGAAAATTGTAGGGATAACTGTAATATAATGCGGACAATTTAATCCCATTGGCTGTGCCCATTCTAAGCGGACAGTAGTTTGATTGCTCTTTGTTGAAATATTTGCCGCATACAAAATCAGATCATAGTTCTCTGTTATAGATGCCACAGTAGGTGTATGTCCTTCCATTCCCTTAGATGGAACAAAGTTGTCCACAATAAAGCCCTCTTGTTCCAATTTTTCTTTCAAATACTGTACTTTACCTCCTTTTACACCATAAGGTCCAGCTCCTCCCTCAACTTCAAGTGGATAATACAATATCCGTTTATATTTAGAAGATGAAATTGGCAAAACTCCAGCTTCTTCTTTTACTAATGTAATAGCCTTATCAGCACATTGTGATGCCCATTTTTTATGCCGCAGACAGCCTATAACGTTCCTAGCTGCTTCTTCACTAATTGGTTTAATGCTTTTGTGCAGTCCAAGCGCAGCCTTTGTAGCCAAAATGCGGCGTACTGCATCGTCTAACCTTTCAAGAGTGATGACACCCTTTTTCACGCCATTAAGCATAAATGAGTAATCTTCCTCCAAATTACGCGCAAACAAGAACATATCTGCACCTGCAGCAATTGTGTAAGGTACCGCTTTTTCACGTGGCATCGGAATCATAAAACCAGCCATAGTAGTCGCATCCGTTACAATAAGGCCATTAAAACCTAGTTTTTCCCGTAAAAGCCCATTCATCAATTCAGATGATAAACTTGCCGGCATAATATCTTCATCTTTTAATTCTGGATTCAGTTTTTTCGAGTAAGCTGGCTGCATAATCTGTCCCACCATGCAAGATAAAACCCCTGCGTCAATGCACGCTTTATAAACCTCTCCATAAGTGGCATCCCATTCTTCACAACTCAGGTCATTAATACTAGTAACAAGATGCTGATCGCGTTCATCGCAACCGTCACCAGGAAAATGTTTAATTGTAGCAGCCAAACCACGGGATTGAAGCGCTTTCAAATATGATACACCCATTGCTTTTACTCGTTGTGGATTCGACCCATAAGTGCGTGTATTAGTAATAGGATTCCTAAAATTATTATCGATATCAATAATTGGTGCAAACGACCAATTGGCACCGACTGCTTTAGCTTCTTCGGCACACACAATACCCAATCTGCCAGCCATCTCTGCGTCATCTGTAGCTGCTACCTCCAGAGGCGACGCAAATAATGTACCTTCTTCCACAATACCTTCTCCACCTTTTTCAAGATTGGCAGCTACCAATTGTGGAATTCTGCTTTTTTTCCTGAGCATCTGATTGAACTCTATTGCCTTTCGATATGGCATCCTACGAAACATACAAGCACCAGGGCTTAAGACTTTGTAAGTATAATCCAGTTCTTCCTCTGTCCCTTCTCTATAGTTAACACAAAACAATTGTCCAACTTTTTCTTCAAGACTCATACTTGAAAGAGTTTTTTCAATCCAGTCAATGTCTGTTTCCCCTAAAAAAAACGGGGCACTATTTAATTGTACCATGGTATACTCACTCCTTAATTCACAGTTTTATTAATAATGCAATGTTTTATCCATATAAACAACTCGTTAATTTGGATGTGACTAGGTCTGGTTTTTTGCATCTGTTTTTGACCTCGATGGGTTTTCCAGTGTTGATAGCCTCTTGAATATCTACCAGAACTTCAGTAACATGCAAGCCGAAATCCCCATTGGCGCGGAACGAATTGCCTGTTTGTATAGCGTATGCCATATCACTCAATCCAACTCCACGATTATTGTCGAAATGATTATTGATTAGCCCTATATCCTTTTCACTTCCTTTCTTATCACGAATGATAACTGGCCCGCCATATTGGTTCACATCAGGAACATCTAAAGATCCCTCTGTGCCAAAAATACGGATAAAAGGCATATTTGATTCCCAATATGGATACTTCATATCAAAAGAGATACTTAACGTGGCAATAAAATCATTTTCAAATTCTAACAAACTGGTTACGTAGGTAGGAACCTCCACAGGGAAATTTTCACCGAAATGCGGACTATCAGTCGACAATACACACCGCTCATGAAATGGTGAACGTCCTAATGCTATCACCTTACGTATTGGCCCCATCAAGGCCACTAATGCAGAAATATAGTATGGTCCCCAATCTAATAGAGGGCCTGCACCATGTTGATAGAAGAAAGAAGGATTAGGATGAAAATTTTCTGGTCCAAAACTAAACATAAAAGCCTGTGCCGCAAATGGAGTACCAATAGCTCCAGATTCCAAGAGCCTTCTGCAAGTTTGTAATCCTGCCCCAAGGAAACAATCCGGAGCATTGCCGATATAAAGATTGTTTTCCTTAGCAAATTTCAACAGCAATTCGCATTCAGTTTTATTTGCCGCCATTGGTTTTTCAGTATAAACATGCTTGCCAGCCTTCAAAATCTTCATACTAATATTAAAATGACTGGCTGGAGGAGTTAAGTTTAACACAACGTCTACTTCCGGATCACCTAGTAACTCTTCAATACTTTCTGCTTTACAACCAAATTGTTTTGCTCGCCTCAGTGCTGATTCATATAAAATATCAGCGCATGCAACTAATTTTAAGTTTCGAAATTTTTTTGTGCAATTCTCCATGTAAATTTCACTAATAACACCGCAGCCTATAACACCGACATTTAATTTATTCATAATGATTTCACTCCTCCAAAATACCATCTGTTTCGCTTATAAGTTCTTCGATATCCAGTTGTTCCAGAGAATGCACCTTGTAACTTGATAATTTAATATCCTTTACAGCATCACCTATAGCCACCGCTTTAAACCCACCACTTATTGCCGCTTCAATACCCGCCGGGGCATCTTCCAGCACAACGCATTGATGTGGTTGGAGCCCTAACTTTTTCGCAGCCAGAAGAAATACCTCCGGATTTGGTTTTGTATGCACGATTTGGTTACCGTCAACAACCGCATCAAAGAAGTTATCTAATCCAATTTGTTTTAATATGAACAATGCATTTTTGCTTGAAGATCCTACAGCTACTTGTACGCCATATTTTTTTAGGTTTTCTAATAGCTGTATTACCCCCGGCAAAATATCGTCTGGTTTTAAATTGGCCAATAGATTAACATAATAATTGTTTTTCTCTTGTGCCAGTATTTGCTTTTCTTCTTCTGAATAAGTGCGTAGAGCTGCCTCCAGCAGTATATCCAAACTTGCCATGCGAGAGACTCCACGCATGCGGTTGTTCACTTCATGATCAAACGGTATTCTTTCACGATCAGCAATACATTTCCATGCTAAGTAATGAAATTCATCAGTTGAAACAATTACGCCGTCTAAATCAAAAATAACTGCCTGATATTTTTTCATGTTTATAACCAAACCCTTTCTGCCACACCGCAAGACAAAAGCGCAATAAAACAATTACTTCGATATAGCTATTTATTATTTTTAAAAACTTTTAAAAAGAGGCTTTAATTGCTCATTATATGTCCAAGCGATAAATGAAAATATGAAATTTTCATAAATGTATAGTGTGAAAACTGCATTTCATGAAATTATTATAACATTAATCGTCAAAATATTCAATAGTTTTTTATTTTTTTTGTTTTTTCAACGTTTTTTTCTGAAATTTTCATAACTTGTTGGTTTTATATTTGTCTTATTTTTCTTGAAATTTTCCTCATGTGCTATTATAATTATACAATAATAGCTAAGTTATTTGAGTAATACAATCTCTGACAACTATGGAGTTCATCATGGATCCACCGTTTGAGAGAATTTGAGCACTTACATTATACGCGAAAAGATGGGATTGCTTTTTGTTTGAAAAAATTGGTGTAATCCTCGAAAATATAAAGTTTTAAAGAAAAATAGAGCTGTAAAACTTTACAGCACCGTATTATTCAGGAGGTTAATTAAATGATTGATGAAAAGATTCGCATTACTGAAATCGCCGATAAGGCTTGTGTTTCTCCCAGTACAGTATCCAGGGTATTGAATCATCCAGAAAAAGTACGATTAAAAACTCTAAACGCAGTCATCAGTGCCATGAAAGAGCTTGGTTTAGAATACTATGAGCGAGAAAATGTTAATGAGGAAGATTTAAAACCGAATAAATTTCATAACAACATTGTTATTTTTAATATACCTTTATTAGAAAGCACCTTTTTTAGCAAGATTTACGAAGGTGTAGAGGCTTCTGCCAGAGTTCATGGGTTGTCTCTGCTGATTTATGTTGGTATTATTAATAGCCGTTCCCTCCCTTCTCTGCTTTCCTTAATAGAATCAACTAAAGCCATAGGTATGATTACCCTTAGCCAATTAGAGAATGACATTTTATGTTCATTGAATAAAACTATTCCGTTAGTAAATTGTTGTGAATATAATGAAGAAATACCGAGTACATTTGTAGGTTTTGATGATCGTAAAGCCGCCACAGAAGCCACTGAGTATATTATTTCAACCGGACATCGAAAAATCGCACTCATCAATGGGCCAAAGCAAACACGTTTCTCTAAACACCGTTACGAAGGTTTTTGCATTGCTCTTGAAAAAGCCGGGATTTCTATTCCTGACAATTGGTTTATCAATCTTCCTGACATTGGGTATGACTCTGCTCATGCTGCCATTTCTCAAATACTGAGCAATGTCAATAGACCAAATGCCATTTTTGCAGTTTCTGATATCTACGCAGTTGCTGCTTTGAATGTGGCTAACAGCTTAGACTTAAATGTTCCGGAAGATCTCATAGTCGTTGGATTTGATAATGTGGAAATAGCCAAAATGTCGAATCCAACTCTCTCAACCGTATCTTTACCTTGCTATCAAATTGGATATACAGCCGCTGAATTGCTATTTGAAAAGATTAGTAATCCAAATGAATTAGTTCGAAGCATATTATTCGACACCACTTTAATTGTCAGACAATCCAGTTCTGCCAGCAATTCAACTAAGTAAAAGCTTTCAAATCATTGAGTTAACAAATATTGAAAGAGCTTAAGAATGATAACTGCAATTTCCCAATCTGATGTTCCTTAATTGCACAGGAAAATTAATTTGGGGTATTTTCATTTTGCGGACGATTTTCAAAATTTAAAATTTAGTTCATTAATAAAGGGGCGTTTAACCTCAGAATTTGAATCTCCGTCGGAAGAATTTGTTAGATTTATTTTGAATTATGTATACGATGGTCAAAAAAATCAGCGCGTGATTGAAAAATTTGCACCGATTGTAAAAAGAGCCTTTTCTTCATTTGTAAACGAAATTGTTAATAACAAAATTTCTTCTGCTCTATCAAAAGACAGCGATGGCTCTGAAACACCTGAAGCACCACCTCAACTTGAAGAACCTGTTTCCAAAATTATAACTACTGAGGAAGAAATTGAATCTTTTTATATAATACGCGGGATGCTTGCCGAAGTTACCCCTGTTGAAAATATTACCCATCGAGATACAGAAAGTTATTTTGGAATTCTTTATAAGGACAATAATCGGAAACCAGTATGCAGAATAAATCTTGACAAAAAAAATAAACAACTATTTATTCCTGATGCCAACAAAAAATTTGAAAGAATTTATATTGATTCTTTAAATGACCTTTACAAATATAAAAAAGTGTCTTCGACACTTCAACCCCCTTACCCCCAATCTTGGGGGATTTAGGGGATGCTTTTTGTGCCGCTATCCTTTATAATAGTTTTATGAGCATACTACAAGATATTTTTAAAGACCATTATGAAGAAATGATTTATACATTACACCCTCGTCCTTCCGTCATAGAAAACGTGGACAAAATGATCCATTGCGGGGATCTCTCCTTTGGCGGTGCCATGTTCGGCTGTCCTCATTGTGGCAACCTTAAATTCGTTCCTTTCCGCTGCCACAGCCGTTTCTGCCCCACCTGCGGTAATACCTGCGGTAATCTCTATGCTATGAAATGCACTACCTCTATGGCTTTTAAACTGATCCGTGTTTCCCACAGACATTGCGTTTTCACCATTGACGAAAATCTCCGGGGATTCTTTCTTATTGACCGCTCGCTTCTTGACTCTCTCTTTCATTCTGTTGCCAGCGTTCTCTCCCGCATGTTTTTTAAACAAAATAAGTCCATGAACTTCACTCCCGGTTTCATTATGGTTCTTCATACCTTTGGCAGGGATTTAAAATGGAACCCTCACATCCACTGTCTCATTTCCGAAGGTGGTTACAGTGATGACGGTTTCTGGCGCAACATCTCTCATTTTAACTATACCTTCCTCCGTAATGCTTTCCGTACCGCTCTGTTGGACGACATGGAATCCCGTATTGGTCCTTCTTTCAAAAAGGTTAAATCCCGTTGCTACCGGGAGCACCAAAACGGTTTCTATGTTTACGCAAAGCCAAACAAATGCGATCCCGGAACTGTTATTAAATACATCGGCCGCTATCTTGGCCGGCCTGTCATTGCGGCCTCCAGGATTGATAAATATGACGGCGACTTTGTTACCTTCCATTATAACCGGCATGAGGATGATGCATATGTGGAAGAAACGATCCCTGTTATGGATTTCATAGAGCGGCTCATCCGGCATATCCCGGAAAAGCATTACATCTACAGGAGCTTTAACCAATGGCACACTGCCATTCTCTCTGCCTTTGGCTATCACCCGCTAAAATGTGAATGCGGCACAACCATGCTGTTCCTGGAACTATACTTTAACCATAAGCGTGTTTCCCTGGAAGAAATGTACGAGAAAGTCATGTCCCGTTCTCGTGGAAGAAGTTCATCCGCATGACTTTCCGAATGACTTCCCGTGTGTTATACTCCTTCCAAAGGAGGCCACTTACATGAAAACAGATACAGAGAAACTACGCCAAAAATATATCGATAACCCACCGGAAGGAATGACATCCGAGGACATTCGCCGCATGAGCGAGGATGACCTTCTTGACATGGATTATTTCTTAAATGAAGATGACCTGTTTGATGACAAGGCTGGTGTTAAAGGTTTTTTATCTTCTAACCGTGTCGTCTCATCTTCCTGCCCGTCTCTGTGCGGGCTTTTTTAATTCAAGAGAGCGCCGTAAGGCGGTCTTTCCTATAAAGCGAAAAAAGAACTGCTAATACGGATTTGCACCGTATTAACAGTTCTCTTTTAAGTTCAGTGTTTTATTTTCTATTTTTCACCATTTTTAACTTTGTTGAATTTGTCCATATCAACACTAAGTTTAATATGTGAATCAGGCTTGGTCTTTTGGTTGCCCAAGAGGACGACAGTCTCAACATATTCATCATTGTCCAAACTAAATCAACATCATACAACTCTCTCTTTGACTTCGCCATTTGTATAAAAACAATTTTTCTATCAATTCTTATCACTTTTTTTCACTGTGCTGTGAAGATTTTTAATACTTTCCAAATACTCTTCTTCAACTGGAGACAAATTCTGTTTCTGATATTTTCTATATTCTTCTGTTGCTTTTTCAATCGCTTGTGCATGACTTATTGTTCCAGCACCCTGTAACACTTTTTCTCCTGTATTCTTTAAAACATTATCAAGATGTTCCACATAATCTGCCATATACATTGGATTATGGCGCATCGCTTGAATTTCCGCAAAATCAAAATATCCAGACACAATATTATTCAAAATTTTTAATTCTTCATCATTAAGGTAATTCTTTGCAATGCTTATATCTTTTAATACGGGAAAATCACCAGAAAAGCTCTTCAATCCCATAAAAGGCTGACTTGCATCGGCACGTTCATATATAACCTCTGCTGCTGTATGCCCATGTGCTGCATAATGCAATTTATTTTGCACCATTTTGAAAAACGCAATGGATTCATTACTCTTTGGATTGTAATCAACACTTGTCGCATATAAATCAAGCACCTGCCGATACATAACCTTTTCAGATGAACGAATATCTCTTATACGATCTAATAACTCTTTCCAGTAATTACCGCCACCCAAATTTTTCAGCCGCTCATCATCCATTGTAAAACCTTTTATCATATACTCTTTTAAGCGCTCAGTGGCCCACCGACGGAAATTTGTGGCAATTTTAGATTTTACTCTATACCCAAGTGAAATAATCATATCAAGATTATAGTGTATTATATTATAGTTCTTTCCATCAGCCGCAGTTGTTCGGAATTTCCGAACAACTGACTTTTCATCCAACTCTTCCTCTTCAAAAATATGCTTGATATGCTCACTGATATTAGATTTACTGGTTTGGTAAAGTTCACATAATTGTGCCTGCGTAAGCCAAACAGTTTCATCTTCAAATTTGACATCTATTTTCGTCTTTCCGTCTTCCGTTTGATATATAAGAATTTCGTTTCCAACGATATTTGATTTGTCTCGTTTATCCTCCAACTTTCAGTTCTCCTTTTGCTTTCTAATAGTGTTCAAAAAACAGATTGTATTGTTTTCTTTTACTTCACATGTCGTTTTCCATACATAATTCTATAATACTCCCCATCTAATTCTTGAGATATTTCACGAACAAGCTTTGACTCCAACGTCGTCACCTCACAAAAGGCGATTGGTTTCCCTGTTGCATCATAGTTGGTCGGAATCTTTTTTTCATCTCGATATAGTAAATACTACTCTAACTCTTCGACAAACATTTCCATTACCGGCTTATTCTTCCCACTACCATCAAAATACCATCTGAAATGCCAAACATGCTGATTTGTCTATATCGTGATAATCTAAATAAAATTTCATTTTTTCTTCTAAAGACATACTATCTTGATATTTATTCAAAGTGTGAAGAAGATATTTACAATGGTACATGAATCCTTCAAGTGTAGAGCGTTTCTCATGAAAATAAGTGACAAGAGACGTTAATGCGGATAGTAAGGCACTTCCAAAAACAGCAAGGCAAACATTTATCCAAAAATCTGCTTCCTCACAAATGACAAAATAACGTAAGAACAAGCAAAGTGTAAGCGATAGAAAAGAAATAATCCCACAAATTACAGTTAATCTTTTATAAGGTCGCATATTTGTTTTTCCCCTTTCTTTAGCTTGTACATTGTTATAAATTCAATTACTTCTCAATGCATAAATCATCCGAAAATGCTCCAATGCCTCCCTTATAGCCGTTCCTTTCTCCGGCGGGCATTTCGGCTGTCTGGAATTTTCTGATTTCGGCAGATTATAATTCGCTCTCTCAATAATACCGCATTTCTGCTGGAACTGAGCAATATACAGATTGCTGACCTTTAATCCACTATGTTCCAATACATAATCCTTAATTTCCTCATAAGTCGCTTTGCTCTCAGCCGCCGTTACATCCGTCTCACTCATTGTGAGTCCACTTCTATATTCTGCTTTACATGAAGTTTGGAAAGCAACACAATACTTTCAACATGTTCATCATTATCCAAACCCAACTTCAGATTATTTTCAATCAACTACGACTTAAATCTACCAAAAATATAATTAATTACTCTTATCTTCTAATGCTTTGCTTTCTATACGTTCAGCCTCTCGTAAGACATTCATCTGATATTCCGCAATCTCTTTTAAGATTTGAAACCTTTCTGTTTTATCTTTGCCCTCACGTATCATTTGAGCATTATGTGTTTCAAGATTGGATAGCACTGTCAATTCACTTATTGTTGCGTAATCCCTGACATTGCTTTTCCTTGCCAAGTCTGGATTTTTATCCCTCCACGCCTTCGCCGTAAATCCAAACAATGCAACGTTAAGCAAATCTGCTTCTTCTGCGTAGGGCAGCCACTTCAAATCTTCCCGATAGTTACCTTGCGGAATCAAATAATTCTTGACCGCATCTGTTTGTATCAGATAATTGTTTTTAGAAAGAAATCGTTTTGCATCCCATTCAATCTGGTGCAAATTATTTTCTTCTTCCTTTAGTCTTTGAAACTCTTTTATCAAATATAGTTTAAAAACAGGACTAATCGCAGATGCAAACTCAAAGGCAATATCTTTATGTGCAAAAGTTCCACCGTAACGTCCTCTCTTCACACAAAGCCCAATTGCATCTGTTTTTTCTATCCACTCACTAACGCTCAGTACAAATGTATGTAAACCCGCTTCCTGTTTAAAGTGGTCGAATTCGACCACTTTAAAATCTGCATTATATATCTGTTCCCATGTTCCGAGAAATTCTAAAGTGTTTCTGTTTCTCAGCCAGTTTTTAACAACATCCGCCGCTCTGGCGTTATCACTTTTTGCGGCTGCCATATCTGTAATGCAGATATAATCATCAATATCCACCTGTGAAATCGTGATGGGTGTACCCTGAACAATAATTGTTCTGTTTTTCGTCATGTGCCTCTCCTTTCCAGATATCATCTTAAACTTTCACTACATTAAATCATTTGAAAATGCTCCAATGCATCCCTTATAGCCTTTTCTTTCTCTGGCGGGCATTTCGGCTGTCTGGAATTTTCTGATTTCGGCGGGTTATAATTTATCCTCTCAATAATACCGCATTTCTGCTTTACCTGTGCAATATACAAGCTACTGACTTTCAATCCACTATGTTCCAGTACATAATCCTTGATTTCCTCATAAGTGGCTTTGCTCTCCGCAGCCGTCAAATCAAGCTCATCCATCTTCAGCTCCACCTCGATATGTTGGTCTGAATGAAGTTTGGACAATAAACATACCGTTTCCACGTGCTCCGTCGCCGGGAACATGTCCACCGGCCACACGCCCTTTGCCTTATATCCCTTTTTCTCAAGCCACTTCACGTCCCGCTCTAAGGTCACCGGGTTACAGGAGACATACACAACTGTCTTTGGATTCATTTTCACGAGGGAACTCAGGAAGGCTTCGTCGCTGCCGCTCCTCGGCGGATCCATAAGAACCACATCCGGCAAACGGACGCTTTTATCCCGCTGGGCTGCAGCGGCCAGTTTTACCATGAATTTTCCCGCATCATCGCAGACAAAACGGATATTTTTAATGTTGTTTGCCTTCGCATTGCCGATGGCATCCCGGACAGCATCCCGGTTAAATTCAACGCCAATCACCTCATCCACGTAATCGCTGGCAACCATACCGATAGTACCAATACCGCAGTAAGCATCAATCACGTACTCTTTTCCGGTAAAGCCTGCCGCCTCGATGGCCTTTTTATAAAGCACCTCCGTCTGAACCGGATTCACCTGATAGAAAGATTTTGCCGAGATACGGAATTTTTTGCCGCAGAGAATATCCTCGATATAACCTTTGCCGTAGAGCACTTTTTCCCGCTCGCCCAAAACCATGCTCGTCCGTTTATCATTGATATTATGAATAATTGTTGTAATCTGCGGATGCTCTTTTAAAAGCGCCTTGACAAAGTTATTGCGGGAAGGGAACACCGGGGAGCCGGTAATGATAACCACCATAATCTGCCCCGTGGCAAATCCCCGTTTCACAAGCACATGCCGCAGCAGTCCGTATCCCGTATCCTCATCATAAGTTTTTATCTTGAAAGATTTCGCCAGTTTGCGAATCGTCCCTATGATTTCATCTGCCAATTCATCCTCAATCATGCAGGATTCCACAGGGATAACCTGATGGGTACCCTCTCTGTACACGCCGGAAATAATGTTTCCTTTTCTGTCCCTGTCAAAAACTGCATGCACTTTATTTCGATAATGGGTTGGATTTTCCATCCCCACGATGGGATGGATTTTGCAATATTTTCCCATCAGTTTTCCAACCATTTTTTCTTTTATTTTTAACTGTTCCTCATAGGGCACACCCTGATAACGGCAGCCGCCGCATTTTTTATGTACCGGACAGATTTCCGCTTTCCCCATCCTGTTTGTCACCTCACACTGATTTCTATCATTTATGTTACAATAAAATCTGCGGGAATACAAGCATCGACTCGGCAATACAGCGAATAGCAGGGCGCTATTTAAAAACGGCAGGCAATCCGCCTGCCGCTATCATCTGCCTTTAGTTTTTGTCTTTAGTTTTGGCAGCCGCAAAGGCAGCTCACCTGTGAAAAATCAAATGGCGCCATCACCTGTCGGATAAAGTATCCCTGCTCATGCCGACACACCGGGCAGGCCTTCGGGGCTTCTTTGCCGGTATAAATATAACCGCAGTTTAAGCACATCCAGGCTGTTTCCTGGTCAGCCACAAAAAGTTTGCCCTGCTCCATGAGCTGTGCGAAATGCTCAAAACGGTCCGCATGGGTTTTCTCAACGGCTGCAATGTTGTGGAAAAGATTTCCGATCTGGGCAAAGCCTTCCTGTTTGGCCGTATCGCCGAAATGTTTGTACACATCGTCGTACTCTTCCAATTCGTTGTGCTGCGCCATGCGGAGTAGTTTGGATACCTCCGGGGCAATGTCCACCGGGTAGCCGCCGTCGATGGCAATGGTCTCGCCGGCCATATCTTTTAAATGGCTGTAAAATAATTTCGCATGTTCTTTTTCCTGATCCGCGGTAAAGGTAAACACGGTTTCAATCACATACAATCCATTGGCTTTTGCCTGAGACGCCGCCATTGTATATCTGTTTCTCGCCTGGCTTTCGCCTGCAAAAGCCCGCATTAAATTTTTCATTGTTTCACTTTCTCTGAAATCCATTATTCTTCCTCCTGAATTTTAAATTTATAACAACGGATGGTCGGAAAGGGCTTTCAGCCGGTCCCACCGTCTGTCGATTTCTTTTTGGATGTCCTCAGCAACGCCCCGATACTGGGGTTTTCCCAAATGCCGTGTCCGTCCCATCAATGACAGCCAATCAAGCACCGGGATTTTTTTATTCGTCTTTTCCGGGTTGTAACTCAAAGATGTCTGCCCTTTTTCCACTTCGTAAAGCGGGAAGTAACAGCAGTCCACAGCCTTTCCTATGATGGTCCGCTCTTCCTCCGGTTTATCGGACCAGTTCAGCGGGCAGGCCGATAATGCACGGATATAAGCCATTCCCTCGGATTTGGCGTAAACCTGGGCCTTTGCCGCTTTCTTTACAAAATCCGCCGGATTGGACTCGGCGGCCGTTGCCACATAAGGCATTCCCGTGGCCGCCATAATCGCTGCCGTATCTTTATGGAAGAAGGTTTTTCCGTATTGCTTCGGCCCCACATGGGAAGTCGAACTTTTTGCCCCCATCGGTGTGGAGTAGGACAACTGATATCCCGTATTCATATATCCGCCGTTATCATACTCCAGCAAAATTAAATGGCTTCCCCGGAGAGCCGCGCCGATCGCCGAGCCCAAGCCGATATCCATACCGCCGTCGCCGCTGACCATCACAAAGGTAACATCACCTTCCGGGTATTCGCCCCGCTTCTGCCGCTGTTTAAACATTTCGACGACTCCGGACAAGGTTGCCGCCCCATTCTGAAACAGGTTATGAATATAAGGTATTTTAAAAGAAGTTTTCGGATAACCGGTAGTCACCACCATGCCGCAGCCGGTCTGAAACAATATAACCACATGGCCTTCAATACCTTTAAGCAGAAGGTTTACGTTTACCGGAATTCCGCATCCCGGACAGGCCCCATGGCCCGGGCTGAGACGCTTCGGCATGGCAGTCAATTCGTTGATTCGGGCATTTTCAATCTGAACATGGCCGTTTTCCGGGTTTATGCTCCGACGGATAATTCCCGGCGAGGCTGTCTCTTTCCTAATCGGCTCATAATATTGTATTTCCTCCCGGCCGCCAATACCCTTTGTCACGCCGATATAATCAAAGGCTTTAGCCTTCGGATTCTCACCCTCCCGGAAAAGCATTTCACCGTCCTCAGCATAAAAATCTTTACCGCCGAGGCCGTAAATCCGGCTGAGTACCCGAATATCATTACCGCCCCTGCCAAAACTCTGAAGCATCGCCTTGATTTCCAGCGTCATATTTCCGCCGCCGGCGCCGTAGCTGTCCTGCCTGTCGGCAACAATCACTGTTTTTACATTTTTACAAATGTTGTAAAGAGCTTCCGCCGGAAACGGCCGAAGAACACCGGCGGTGAACACGCCGACCTTCTTGCCCTCAGCGCGGAGCTTCTGAACAGCAGAGCGCATCGTATGATAAGCAGAACCCAGAATAAAAACAGCAATTTCCGCATCTTTCATCTGATATTCCTGTGCCGTTCCATAATTCCGCCCGGAAATCTCCCCATATTCTTCATAAATCGTCGGCAGCCATTTTTCCGCTGATTTCATGGCCTGATGAAGCTGATATTTATTATTGATAATATCCGGTTCATTCATATAGGAACCGATGGTGACCGGATGGTTCATATCCAGCAAATCCACCTCCGGCTCCCGCCTGCCGACAAATTCCCGGACAACCTCATCCGACTCAAAAACCATGCATCGCCGTTTCTGATGACTTGTAAAAAATCCGTCAAAGGCCACAATTACCGGAAGATTCACTTTTTCCGCCAGCTTCAGCCCGCATATATTCATATCATAGACAGCCTGGGGCGTATCGGCAAAAAGAATAATCCACCCCGTATTTAAGGCGTACATGATATCACTGTGATCCCCCTTAATCGACAGAGGGCCGGAGACAGTCCGGCAGGCCACATTCATCACCATCGGAAAACGGGTTCCCGACTGGACAGGCAGCTGCTCCAGCGCATATAAAAGTCCGTTTGCACTGGTCGCATTGAACACCCGGCCTCCGCAGGCCGAAGCTCCATAACAAATCCCCGCCGCACTGTGTTCGCCTTCCGCAGCCACCAGCGATATATCATGAAGCCCTTCCGCCTTCATAGCATCCAGATTTTCCGCAATCTGGGTGGAAGGTGTAATCGGATAATATCCCATAACATGATAATTAATCTGCTTTGCCGCATAGGCCGCCAGCTCATTTCCACTGTCAAAAAGCACCTTCTGAGCCTGAATTTCTCTCTTTTCCATTATCTGACACCTCCGTCATTCCGGCGTTCACTCATATAACTCTCCCCGGTAATCCATCCATCCGAAGCCTTCTGGGTCCAATGTATGTTCGAAGCTGTCAAATCCTTATCCGGCACAAACCACTGAGGCGCCGGATGCTCTGCTTCCACACCGGCGACAAGTGCATTCACCGGGCAGACGGCGACACACCGGAGGCAGCCTTTGCAGTAGTGATAATCCAACCCCTGATTCATCATCTGTTCTTTTCCTTTATAAATTCCCCGTTTAAACTGGAACACCATGTCGGGACAAGTCGAATCGCAAAGACCGCAATGAATACATTTTGACGCATCAAACAGGGGCAGATAACCGCTCCGCGATGCCGATAAATCATTGGATGCCATACTTCCGGCCAGAGGATTTACACCGCCAATGGGTGCATTTTCATAACCCCAGACAAGCTTTTCCTGCCGGGGCTCCGAAATCCTTTTTTCCTCTGTCTTTCTGTGAAAATGCTGAACCATGGCATGTCCGGCCATAAATCCATTTAAATTGATTTCCAGAAGGTCAGGATATTTTTTGCCGACGGTCTCTTCAATCAACTGCCTTCCGCAGGCCAGAAAATCCCTGACCATCCGATTCTGCGCACTCCCCCGACTCATCCCGCTTTCCTGATTCGTCCCGCTTTCCTGATTCTGTCCGCTCCCCAGGCTTTGTCCGCTTATAATATCTTCATCCTCCAACGCTTTCATCATGGCGCCAAGCATAATCATATTCATACGGCTTTTTGTCTGCATGGCAATGGCGATGCCGTCAAGATAATAAATAGGGCCGGAAAGCCATGGATAACTTTCTGCCAGCGCATCGCCGTCCTTCCGGGTATTGACAACGATTTTCCGGGGCATCTCCAAAATATCCGGCCATGGATACTTCAACAAAATATTTTCCTGAAAGATGCCGAGAATGTCCGGTTCCCGCACCGGGCTGTTAATCAATATTTCTTTATCGCCCTCACACCACCGTATAAATGAACTGACAGGCGAACCCCGTTTTTCTGAGCCGTAACTGGAAAATGCCGCCCCATTCAGGCCGAGGTATTTCACCCCCAGCTCGCCAAGCATTTTTCCACACAGGTTTGCCCCCAAACCGCCGAGACTTTCCAGGCGGATTTCAAAATAAGCCCTGTCCTTCATATTCTTTTCCTGCCTTCCTCTTATTTAGAGCTAGTATGTGCATATCTTTTTCCAAATATACGCAAAAAAGGACGGCAGCCTTATTGACTGTCGCCCTCTAATGATTCTCCTGCTTTAAGCCTGTTGCCAAAGCAGCATATTATGAACAAATTCGGTATTCAATTTTCCCGTATCCTTTAACCATGAAAGATAGGAACGCACCGTACTTCCGACAAGCACATACTGTTCAAAGTTCATTTCCAGCTCATATTCGGTAAACAATTTTTGTAAAATCACTTCAAAGGAAAGCGGTTCTTTACACAGTTCGATAATTTTTTCCCCTATCTCATAAACCTTATCTATATTGTACTGGGCCAGCTCAGAAATATCCTCCGCAGCCGCCGCATGGGCCGGAATGAATATTTTTGCCTTTAATGTTTTTACCATCTCAAGGGTCTTTATATAAGCGCCCACATCATAGATAAAGCCAATCTGGTATTTATCCAGAGTTTCCCTGCTCGACAGGCAGTCTGCCAGATAAACCACATCATCCGGCGTTCGAAATCCCACCATATCCAGGAAATGTCCCGGCAGTTCAATCATCGCAAAGCCCTTCGGCAAAACATCCTTTGTCAGATATTCGGCATTGCTTCCCTGGGCCATCAGAAATTTATGCCGGAGGTCTTTACACGGATAACCGCCATATAAAAATGATGGTTCCAGCACCGTATGATTGGTGAAATCGCACTCCATCCCCGGCGCATAAATTTTGCAGCCGGTCTGCCCCTGAAGATACTTGTTTCCGCCAATGTGGTCCGCATTGGAATGGGTATTATATATGGCTGTCAGTTTCCAACCGTTGGCATCGAGAATCTTCCGGATTTTCCGCCCGGCATCCTTATCATTTCCACTGTCAATCAGGCAGACTTCATCACCGCCCAGTTTCACAAGTCCTATTTTGGCAGGACTTTCTATATAATAGCTGTTTTCCGATACCTGTACTAATTCATACATTGTTTTTTCCTCCGCTATTCCTCTGCTGTTTTTGCATTCATAATGAGCATCTGCAATCGATTTTCCAGATTGGCAAAGCTCACATCCGGGTCATAATCCAACGGTAAAATCTGAGCATCCGGGTAAATTTCTTTCAGCCGTTTAGCCACGCCCCGGCCGAAAACATGGTTTGGCAGGCAGCCGAAAGGCTGCAAAATAACGAAATTCCGGCAGCCGTGTTTGGCATGATGAAGGATTTCCCCCGGAATCAATACGCCTTCGCCCGCATCAAAGGTATGATGCATGATTGGATCGCTGGCTTTAACCAAATCCGGCAGACGGCAGGCCGGCGTATATAACGGATGTCTTTTAGCTATGGAATCCGTTATATTATGGGCAAACTCAAAAAATTCGTTGGCCGTATGGAACCAAATCTTTTTCCCAAGCGGGCGTTTCAAATGGTATTCCCGAATCTGGGAATCTAAAACAAAGTAAATCTTTCGGATAACATCGGTCATCCGGGCTTCGATAATCTCAAATCCGTTCCGCTCCAGATAATCCTCGATATCATGATTTGCCCCCGGATGGAAGTTCAAAAGATACTCGCCAACAATCAAAACCTCCGGCCTGCGGTGGGTGCGGTCATATCGAACCTCTTTCATGATATCAATCGCTTTTGCAAAGCCCCGTTTTGCGCCGCGGATGCCATGCTTTTGCAAGCCGTCAACAAGGGCATCCATCCCCTTTTCAAAGGCGGCATTGGCGCTTCCCGGCTCCAATTCATAAGGCCGGACTTTCCGCAGCAATTCCTCCAGTGCATCAATCATCGGCAGCGCTATGGCAATGCGCAGCGACGAGAGGATGTTCATCCGAAATCCCGGGTGTAATTTATGATAATCTTCATCATCATTGGTCAAAATCGGCACATTGGCGTATCCGGCATCATCCAGCGCCTTCCGCAATAAAGCGCTGTAGTGGGTCAAACGACAGTCGCCGATATACTTGCCCATACCGATAGCCGCCTCATCGGCATCATATTTTCCGCTTCGAAGGGCTGCCAGTGCTTCTCCGATAACAATCTGGGCCGGGAAACAAATATCATTGTGAACATATTGTTTGCCGAGCCGGATTGCCTCTTCCCGCCCGATATCCAACGGCACAGCCTTTACATGCTGGCCGCAGAGGGCCGCAGACATAATCCGGCAGAAAGCATGGGATGTATTCGGTACGAGAACAACCTTTTCTTTTATATTTTCTTTTGTCAATTTCACCGGATAAGGGTCCTCCAATGCCTCGATAAGCATTTCTTCATTCTTACCGCGCCGCATGGCGACAGTTTCAACGAAAGAACGGACACGAATCCGCAGCGGCCCCTGAATATCACTCTCATCCAGCTTTAATATGAGAGGGATTTTCCCCGAAACAGCCTTCATCATCCGAATAATCTCATCGGAAAGATAGGCATCATGGCCGCAGCCAAAGCTGACAATCTGAACATACTCCAAATGAGGGCTCCGGGCCGCCATAATCGCCGAACCGAGCATTCGGGCATGATAATTATTCACCACATCGAGACGGCTTTTGCTCAAATCCACTTTTTCCAGTTCCGGCAAAGAATCCGCCGTCAGCACCGGAATACCCAAGCGGGTAAACATGGCCGGCAAATCATGATTGACTAAAGCATCATTTTGATACGGCCGGGATGCAAGAACAACCGCATAAGTTCCGCGGCGCTCCGTTTCTTCCAGCACAGCCTGCCCCGCTTCCTTCAACTCCCGGTGAAATGTTTCCTGGGCCGCATCCGCCGCCTTAATCGCCGCCGCTGTCTGTCCCGGCAGAATATGGAAAGTTTCTTTCATATATTCGGTTAACTGTCTGTCCCGGTCAACCGCCCCATACCAGTGGAAGAGCGGCGTATCAAAAGGCACGCCCCACCGTTTTTGCGGGTTATCCGAATTCCGTATCACATATGGATATCCCTTCACAACCGCACACATGGATTCGCTTGTCTTTTCCGTATTCTCGGAAGTTACCGTTGTGATGGACGGCATAAAAATCCTGTCAACCTTTTTTTCCACCAGATTTCGTATATGCCCGTGCACCAGTTTGGCCGGAAAACATACCGTATCCGAAGTAACTGCCGACAAGCCGTTCTCATACATCCGGCGGGTACTCTTATCCGACAGCCGCACTTTAAATCCAAGGGCTTTCCAGAAGGTTGTCCAGAAAGGCATTGTCTCCCAAAAGGACAATACTCTCGGTATACCAATCGTTATCTGCTGGTCCGATATAATTTCCGGGGCCGGATAATCTTTAAATAAGAGTTCCTCCCGAGTTCTAAAAAGATTCGGAATCTCCTCCGCCGCCTGCATTTTTTCCTGAAGCTGTTTCTTAACATTCTCTTCCCGCGGGTCACCAAGAATCTCGCCCCGCTCGCACCTGTTATTTGTCACCCAGGATTTTCCATTGGAGAAGGTGACGATTGTCCGCTTACAGTGATTCGTGCAAAACGGACACGGAAAATTCGACTCCTGAGTGTAAGAAAAATCATCCATGGCATCCAAACCGATAAAGGATTTCTCCAGTGTCCCGGCGCTGAACCTCTCTTTTGTGAGCAATGCCACGCCAATGGCCCCCATAATTCCCGGATAAGGCGACCGGATAACTTCTTTTCCAATATATTGCTCCATAGCTCTCAGCACCGCATCATTTTGGAAGGTGCCGCCCTGAACGACTATTTTATCGCCCAGGGAGTCCAGATTTGAAATACGAATAACCTTCGTAAATACATTTTCTATAATTGAACAGCAAAGCCCGGCCATAATATCCGCTGATAATTTACCGTTGCGCTGCTCCGTCACAATACTGCTGTTCATAAACACGGTACAGCGGCTGCCAAGGGCCGCCGGATTTTTGGAGGAAAATGCTGTTCCGGCAATTTCTTCCACCGGAATATGTAAGGATGCCGCAAAGTTTTCAAGGAAGGAACCGCAGCCTGAGGAACAGGCCTCATTGACAACAATATTTGTAATAATACCGCTGTCCAGCCAGATAGCCTTCATATCCTGGCCGCCGATATCCAAAATAAAGGTGGCATCTTCCACATATTTCTCAGCCGCCCGGGCATGGGCCACAGTCTCTACCACATGACACTCTGCGCCAAAGGCTTCCGCAAAAAGGAGCTCGCCATAGCCAGTCGTTCCCACAGCCAGTATATCCAGCCCGACTCCGGCTTCCCGATAACTGTCTCTGAGAGCAATCAGCGCCCTTTTTGCCACATCCAGAGGATTCCCCTCATTCGGCGCATAGAAAGAATCAAGAATATTTTCATCCTCATCCATTAAAACAAATTTTGTTGTCGTGCTTCCCGAGTCAATGCCCAGATAGGCGTGAACCGTCTGACCGGCAGCCGGTTTTTTAAAACTGCATTCCGGCAATCGATGCCGCTCCAAAAAGGATTTCTCTTCTTCCGCCGATGCAAAAAAGGGCTCGGCCTGATTCATCGCCTGACTGGCCTCCGCAATAGGATTTTCCTTCAAAAGCTTTAATATATTCGGTATAGAAACCTCTCTGCTGTCTTTGGAAAACATTGTGTCCAGCGAAAGCGCCGCCCCATAGGCAATCATAATCTCCGGGTGTTCCGGGATAATCGCCTCATCCGGCGCCAGATTCAGCCGCTCGATAAATACCCGAATCAGCGTCGGATTAAAAGTGAGAGGCCCGCCCTCAAAAACAACAGGTTTCTCAATATCCAGCCCCTGGGCCAGGCCGCCGATGGTCTGCTTCGCAATGGCATGAAAAGCGGACAGGGCCAAATCCTGTTTTGACACTCCCTGATTTAACAGGGGCTGGATATCTGTTTTCGCATAAACGCCGCACCGCCCGGAAATATCATAAACGCAGGTTCCCTGAGCCGCCAGCTCATTTAATTCTTCAATCGGAACCTTTAAAATAGATGCGACCTCATCGATAAAGGCCCCTGTTCCTCCGGCACAACTGCCGTTCATGCGCATATCGGCCACATTTAAGGAATTGTCCGCCCTATCCCGGCTGAAAAATATCATTTTTGCATCCTGCCCGCCAAGCTCTATGGCTGTACGGATATTATCATAACGCTCTCTCAATGCAATTGAGTTTGCCACGACCTCCTGAATATAAGGTACATCCAGACTTTCCGCGATCAGCTTTGCCCCGGAACCGGTCAAAGCCAGCCGCATCCGTGCCTCCGGAAAATGTTCAATCAACTGATTCACCGCACAGTATACGCTTTGAACCTGCGCCGCATTATGCCTCCGATAATCTGAAAATACAATATTCTTACTTTTTTCATCAATCGCAACAATTTTTGTTGTTGTTGAGCCCACATCCACGCCAACAAGAAGTTCTTCTTTCAGTATTTTTTCATTTAACATCTTTTGTACTCATTTCCTTATCTATTTAAAGAGACACGCCGCCACACGGTCCCAAATCATATCACGAAAAACAAAGCCCTTCGATAATCTGCCCCTCGCGAACCACCAAACGACCTTGCTTAACACCAACTTTATTTTACCACTTTTCAAAAAATATACAAGTTTTCTTTATACCTGCATGTGGGCTGAAAGCAGTTTTTTTGTATAATCATGGCGGGGATTTCCAAAAACTTCCTCCACCGTTCCCATTTCGACAATCTCTCCCTGATGCATAACAGCCACCCGCCGGCAGACCGCTCGGATGACATCCAAATCATGGGAGATAAAAAGCATCGCCACATGATATTTCTCATTGGCCCGCAAAAGGAGCCGTAAAATCTGTGCCTGAACAGAAACATCCAGCATGGAAGTCGGCTCATCACAGATTAAAAGTTTTGGATTCAGGGACAAAGCTCTGGCAATAGCGATTCTCTGAGCCTGACCGCCGCTGATTTCATGGGGATATTTGTGCCACTGGTCCTCCGGGATTCCAACCCGCCGCAGCATATGGCGGACCATTTCCTTTTCCGTAATATGCCTGTCCAGATGATACAGCCGGATTGGCTCGGCACAGGCAAAATAAATATCTCTCCGGGGATGGAAGGTCATCTGGGGATGCTGAAATACAAACTGTATCTGACGGCGCAGTTCGTGCCATTCCCTCGCCCCCGCCTTTATCAGATTTTTCCCTTCAAAAGTAATCTCCCCCGAAGACGGCTTCAAAAAGCCGCCAATCATGCGGGTGAGGGTCGTTTTACCGCTTCCGCTTTCCCCGATCAGCCCAAAAATTTCTCCCTCATTGATTTTAAAAGAAACATCCTTCACCGCATCTACTCTTTTATTTCCGAAAAAACCGGAGGTATAGGTTTTACTCAAATGCGAAACTTCAAGCATGAAACACCGCCTCCTCAAGACAGGGACTCCGATAGGCCCCTTTGCTCTCCTCAAACAAAAGACAGCGGACCTGCCGCCCCGTTTCATCCCTGTATATTTCCGGAATCTGATGCCGACACCGTTCCAAACACTGAGGGCATCTTGGCGCAAAACGGCAGCCCTCCGGAAGTTCTGAAAATGACGGCATAAATCCCTCCATCACATGGAAGCCTCTGGATGGCAGCGCCTGAATTAAACCTTTGGTATAGGGATGTCTCGGATGATTCAGAATCTCATCCGCTTTTCCCGTTTCCACAATCTGGCCGCAGTACATCACGGCAATTCGGTCCGCTATCTGAGAGGCGGCCCCAAAATCGTGGGTAATAAGCATCATCGAGCACTTCAGATCATCCTTCATCTGCCGGAGTACACGGACAACTTCTTTTCTCAAAATCCAGTCCACTGCCTTGGTCGGCTCATCCACAATGAGAAGCCTCGGCTCCATAATCACACCCATGGAAATGAGAACCCGCTGGTTCATACCGCCGCTGAGCTGACACGGATAGGCATGGCAGATTTTTCGTTCTCCCGGAAGCCTCAGCCGGGAAAAAATATCCCACACTCTTGATTGGATATTCTTCCGCTCCGCTTTTTTCCGACGGCGGCCGCCCGTCACACATTCAGCCACCTGCTCCCCAACCTCCATCATGGGGTCCAGGGAAGTTGAAGGGCTCTGCGGTATGGCGGTGATTTCCCTGCCGCGGAATTTCCGAAATTCCTCCTCCGTCAGCCCGAGTATTTCCTGCCCTTCATAATAAATCTCCCCTTGCACAATGGCATTTTCAGGCAGAAGATGAAGCACCGTACTTCCGGTCACCGATTTACCGCATCCCGTTTCTCCGACAACCGCAAGGACTTCATTTTCATAAATATCCATGGAAACCTGATTCAGCACCTGCACATAGGCATTGGCCGACAGAAATCCCACATCCAGATTTTTTATTTCCAACAATTTCTTCATGTTAATCCGTCCTCACTACTTCCTTCATTCTCGGGTCAAGCAAATCCCGCAGGCCGTCGCCGAGCATATTAAAGGCCAGAGCCGAAACAGCAATGGCTAAGCCCGGAAACAGTGTCAGCCACGGCGCATACTGTATATAATCCTTTCCCTCGCTGATCATAACGCCCCAGTCGGGGGACGGCGGCTGAGCCCCCAGGCCCAAAAAGCTCAGAGATGCACAGTATAAGATAATCGTTCCAATATCCAGCGACGCGAGAATAATAATCTTTGACACCACATTGGGGAAAATATATTTCGCCAAAATCTGAGCCGTATTATTGCCGATACTTCTGGCCGCTTCCACATATTCGGCATTTTTCAGCATCAGCGTTTCACCCCGCGCGATTCGGGCATACCGCGTCCACTGGATACAGGTAATAGCAATAATCAAGTTAGTCTGACCGGTCCCCATCATGGTTGAAAGGGCCAGGGCAAAAATAATTGTCGGAAATGCCAGCAGTGCATCCACCACCCGCATGATAATCATGTCCACAGCGCCTCCCACATAGCCGGAAATCATCCCAAGCGCCACGCCGAGTACCGCGCTGAAAAGGACAACACAGCCCGCAATAACCAGTGAAACCCTTGCCCCCTCAATCACCCGGCTGAAAATATCTCTTCCGAGATGGTCCGTTCCAAAAATAAATTCCCGGCATGGGGCGATAAATTTTTGGGACAGTTCCATCTTTGTCGGATTATAAGGCTCAAAAAGCGGGCCGAAAACCGTAACAAGCAAAACAAAAACCGATAAAAAGGCCCCGATATACAGAATATAATTTTTTCTGTTGACTATTTTTTTCTTCTGTTTTCGCATCAGCCATCCTCCCCGGTCAATTTAAGTTTCGGATTCAGACATGCGTACAGGATATCCACAATCAGATTTATCACTGCATACCCAAAGGCAATCAGCAAAACACAGCCCTCAATCATCGGCGTATCCTTTGCATTGATGGCGTCAATCAGGAGACCGCCAACCCCCGGCCATGAAAAAATATTTTCAATGATAACGGCCCCGCCGAGAACATGGCCAATCTGAAGCCCGATGACTGTAATAATCGGAGGCAGCGCATTTCGAAGCATGTGCCGTGTCATAATTTTATTCCATGGAAGTCCCTTCGCCCTCGCTACCCATATGTAATCCTGCCCCATCACATCCAGCATGCTGCTGCGCATCATGCGGGTTGTCGCCGCCGTCATCCCCATCGACAGGGTCACCGCCGGAAGAATAATGCTCTGCGGCCCCTCCATACCGCCCGCCGGGAGCAATTTGAGCTTCAAAGCACAGACAATAATCAGCACAATGGCCACCCAAAAGGCCGGAAAAGAAGATATTAACAGAGTAAATAAACGCCCCACGTGGTCCGGCAGACGATTGTGATGCAGAGCGCTGATAATACCGAAGGGAATGGCGATAGCCACTGATAAGGCCACCGCCGCAAACCCAAGGCGAATCGTGTTCGGCACCCGGAGTTTCAGCATATAGGCCACCGGCTTATTGTATTTATAAGATGTTCCCAGTTCTCCCCGGAAGGCACGAGTCACCCATTCAAAATATTGTTCGTACACCGGCCGGTTCAAATCATATTTGTTCCGCACATGTTCAAGGTTTTCACTGCTGACAGCGCTTTCCCCGCCAATGGAATACAAAATGGCCGCCGCTGTATCCCCCGGTGTCACATGCACCGTAAAATAAGTCAGAGTTGCCACCATCCATAAAACAATAAAAACAGTGATGATGCGTTTAACAATATATTTAACCATAGGTATCTCTCCAAAAACAGTTTAGTTTAAAGACGTCTCATAAGGCACAATAAAATCATGGGCTGCCGCGTTATACTGAAATTCCGTCACATCTTTCGATAAGGCAAAGACAGCGCCGTACAAGGCCGGCGTAAAAATTGCCGCATCCTCCTGGGCCAGTGCCTGGGCTTCTTTGCTGTACGCATATTTTTCTTCCATGTCCGCCGTCGCCTTGCATGCATCCAGCAAAGCGTTCACAGCCTCATTCTCATACCCGATGTCGTTATTTTTATAATAAGTTTCCATATAGTAGGCCGGTGTCGGTATATAGGCGGATGCCGCTGAATTCAGGGCCATATCAAAATCCCCGTTTTGAATCAGCTCATTCATGGCCGACCACTCCAGCACTTCCACCGTTGTATCAATGCCGATATTCGCATAATAGCCCTGGGTTGCCTGGACAATCAAAGAACAGCCCGGCCTTTTTGTAAAGGTAACTAGCTTCAAAGTGAGTTTTTCTCCATCCTTATCCAGATATCCATCCCTATCACTGTCCGTATATCCGGCCTCCTCAAGCAGACTTACCGCTTTATCCACATCATAATCGTAAGTATCCACATCAAGGTTGGCCCACGGCATATCATCCATCAGCATACCCTTTGGCACGCCGCCCACCCCGAGAAGCACATCGTTGACCAGCTCTTCTTTATTAATGGCATAGATTAAAGCCTTACGCACCCGCTCATCCTGAAAAATGTCTTTCTTCATATTATAATTATAAAAATAAGTCCGCGCCGTATTAAATTTTGAAACCTTGACATTTTCTGAATTTGCAAGGCTTTCCAAATCACTGAAAGGTATATCCGACGCAATGTCAACTTCTCCACTCTGCACCGCAAGGCTCCGGGCCCCGGCATCGGTAATGCTCCGCACAACGCGGCGGGTAACATTGGTTTCCACCGGCTTCCAGTATCCGTCATACACAGAACATTCAAAAACTCCGGAGGTTTCATCAAAGGCATCCTGCTTAAAATATCCGGTTCCCACAGCCTTAACAAAATTTCCATTCTCATCCACAGAGGAATGCGCCACAACGGCCGTCCCCACATAGGACAGGGCCGCCGGCAGATCCGTTGTCTTTTGCGAAGTATTAAATTGAATCCTATATTCGTCTAAAACCTCTGCAGATTCAATAAAAGTCGAACCGGCAAAAGCCGGATTATTTTCCAGTTCCCACTCAATGGACCATTTCACCGCTTCAGCATTCATCGGCGTTCCATCATGAAAAGTCACATCATCCCGCAGCTTAAACTCCCAGGTTGTATCTCCGGTCATTTCCCATTCTACGGCAAGATTCGGCTGAAGAATAAAGTCTTCATCCGCATGGACCAAGGTTTCACACACACCGGCCACCTCTTTTAACATGGTTGCCGAGGTGACATTCGCCACATCCACAGTTGTCAGCGTATCCGGAAAGGCGATTCGCAGCACCTTCTCCTCCTCCGGATTTTCTGCACTGTCCCCGGTTGTACTATGACTGTCGGCTGACGTCTCTCCGGCAGCTGTTTCCTTTGTTTCTGAGCCGCAGGCCGCCAGCAGGGACACACACATGACAGCCGTTAATAAAATGCAAAATATTCTTTTTTTCATATCTCTTTCTCTCCATTCTTCGGCTTTATAATAACGAAAAAACCACAAAGATTCGCACAAAAAGCAGCGAAACCTTCGTGGTTTCATTCAACCTAACCATATGTCGGCCTTCATGGCCGATTCTTTCTTATTCTAACTTATATGACACAGACTGTCAACGGAAAAATATCTCTGCCGGGCGAATTTTATGAAGCTTCATCCCCTCGCCCTTCTCTGTGACTGATAATAATTCCGACAGTAATGCAGATTAAAGCCGCTATCCCCTGCCATAAAGGTATCTGATTATTTTCATGGAGCAAAATTGCTGAAAGAGACACTCCAAACACCGGATTCATAAACCCAAAGACAGCCACCTTTGATACCGGGTTATATTTGAGAAGCTGACTCCATATCGTATAAGCCGCCGCCGAGGCAAAGGACAGATATAAAAGAATCAGCATGGCTCTCCCGGAAACTGCCCAAATCCGTCCGCCCATCAAATATCCCGCGGCCATCATGACAATACCGCCGATAAAAAACTGGTAGCCGCTCAGCATGACCGGGTTATCCTTCTTTGCATATTTCTTCATAATGACAGAGGAAAAGGCATAGGCTACCGTTGAAATCAGGACTAGTCCCTCGCCCCCAAAGCTCACAGCCAGCGACATTTCCCCCGGCGCCAGATTAATAAGAACAACGCCGACAAAGCCGATAAGACAGCCCGCGATTTTCTGCCGCGTCAGCTTTTCCTGCCGGAAAATAAGGCTTGCCGTCAAAATGACAATAAATACATTGGAACCGATAATAATGGATGCCTTTGTTCCTGCCGTGTGGGCCAGGCCGATATAAAATAATATGTACTGCAAAATTGTCTGAAACAGACTGATCACTGCCGCATGTTTCCACTCCCCACCGATGGGCCGCAAAAACTTTCCCGATGTCAAGCTGCCGAAAAGAATCACCAAAATACCGGCAAGGAAAAAACGGCACCCCGCAAATAATATCTGGGCTGCCGTCTCCCCGGATGCAATGTGAAACCATTCATAGCCGATTTTAACACCTGGGAAAGCGCTTCCCCACAAGAAGCAGCACACCGATGCCAGCAGAAATACCACCCAGGTTTTCTTTAAATACTCACTCATAACATCCGATATAAATCCTCATACCTGCGTGCAGACATATTCCATGAGAAATCTGCAGCCATTGACCGGTCAATAATCTTGTTCCATTCCCGTTTCTTATCATAATAGATATGCTTCGCATAATTAATAGTATCCATCATTTCATGGGCATTATAATTTGCAAAGCTGAAGCCCGTACCTGTCGATTCGAATTCATTATACGGCTGAACCGTATCTTTTAAACCGCCCGTCTCGCGGACAATCGGAACCGTGCCGTAACGCAAACTCATCAACTGGCTGAGACCGCAAGGTTCAAACAGGGACGGCATGAGAAATGCATCGCAGGAACCATAAATCTTATGGGAGCGTTCATCGGAATAGAAAATATTTGCCGATACCCTCTCCGGATATTTCCATGCAAAATGCCGGAACATATTCTCATACTTGCTGTCGCCGGTTCCAAGCACTACAAGCTGCGTATCCTCAGTGCAAATCTGGTCCATCATATAGGCCACCAAATCCAGCCCCTTCTGATCCGTCAACCGGGACACAAGTCCGATCATAAACTTTTTCTCATTCTGCTCCAGGCCCAATTCAGCCTGAAGAGCCAGTTTATTTTTCACTTTTAATTTACGGAAGTTAATGGCATTGTATTTATAAGCAAGATTCGAATCCGTCTCCGGATTATATTCCTCATAATCAATTCCATTCAAAATACCGCTGAGCTGCCCGGCACGGGCGCAGAGCAAGCCGTTTAACCCCTCGCCGTAAAACGGCATCTTAATTTCTTCCGAATAGGTCGGGCTGACAGTGGTAATCCAGTCCGCATACACAAGGCCGCCTTTCAGATAGTTCGCATCTTTATAGGCTTCCAACTTATCCGGCGTAAACAGATAACCCGGCAGCCCGGTAATATTCATAATATCCTTCGGATTCCATGTTCCCTGGAACTTCAGGTTATGAATCGTCATAACAGCTTTCATCCGGGAGAAGAAATCTCCTCTGCAGAAATCTGTCTTTAAGTACACCGGGACAAGCCCCGTCTGCCAGTCATGGCAGTGAACCACATCCGGCTGGAAATCAATGAGCGGCAGGATTGAAAGAGCCGCTTTGCTGAAATAAGCAAATTTTTCTAAATCCCAAACGCCGTCTTCATACGGTTTATCTCCATAAAAATAATATTCATTATCTATAAAATAAAACGTAACTCCGCCCCACTCAAGTTCCATAACACCGACATACCTGTTTTCTCCGGCAAAATCCATGTAAAAATGTGTGCGATACTTCATCTGATTTCGGTAATGTTCGGGAATTGCCCGATATTTCGGGATAACAACACGGACATCGAATTCATCTTTATTGAATGACTTTGGCAATGTGCCGGCAACGTCTGCTAATCCCCCTGTTTTTATAAACGGTACAGCTTCCGACGATACAAATAATATCTTCTTCATATAAATCCGCTACCTCCCTCAAATACATTTATTGTATATATTATACAATATTTGAGAGAACATTAAAAGATATTTATTTATTTTACCCCTTAGTTTTATATTCCAAACGCATTTTGTCAGAAATCAGGGCAATAAATTCCGAGTTTGTCGGCTTTCCTTTCCCGGTATTAATCGTATATCCGAACAATTCATTGATTGTATCCATCTTTCCCCGGCTCCACGCCACTTCAATCGCATGACGGATGGCCCGCTCCACCCGGCTCGGCGTTGTTTGATTCATCTTTGCAATCGTTGGATACAGCACTTTGGTAATCGAGTTAATGACTTCCCGGTTTTCCACCGACATGATAATGGCATCTCTCAAATACTGGTACCCTTTAATATGGGCCGGAACACCAATCTCATGGATAATATTCGTGACATCTGTCTCCAGATTGACCGCCGAATATTCGCTGACACCCTCGGATACCATGTTATGCTTAGTATGAACAAGCTTTGCCCTCTTATCCCTCTGTATCTGCTTTATTTTATTTAAAACAACATCATTGTCAAATGGTTTCATAATATAGTAACTGGCTCCGAGGCCAAAGGCATCTTCCGTAATATTCTCCTGTCCGATGGCTGAAATGACAATAAACGCCGGTTTCTTTTTGAGCGCCGGTTCCCGGTTCACCTTCTGCATAACCTCAAGGCCGTCAAGTTTCGGCATGATCAGATCAAGAAGCACCACATCCGGCTCCTTTTCACGGATTAATTCCAACGCCTGAACACCGTCGCCGCCTTTTCCGACAACAGAAATACTCTTGTCCTCACTCAAAATATTTTCCAAAAGCCCCAACATCCGCTCATTATCATCCACAATCGCCACATTAATTTTGCTCACCTTATTCTCCTCCTTCTGTCTTTGAAACTATTTGTATTATATTCTCTGAAAAAGGATTATCGCAAGACTAACCAATCGCAATCTTCGACCCGGGCTGACCCTATTTGACACCGAATGACCCCAGTCGACATTTTTTTGCAGAGATTCTTTTAGAAAATATCAAATATTCTGCTAAACTTGCACCGCATCTTATTCTTCCCCGGATACATGCGGCACCTCCGGGTCACGGATTTGATAACGCCGGCTCCACTCCTTTGTCCTATCATTTCGAACCGTTTCCGAGGTATGCCGGGCCAGAAAACGGGTCAGCGGATACACATCAATCCAGATTTCATTTGCCCCTTCCCGCTGTGATTCATCAAAAATCAACTGCAGCCCCAAATGTAAATGATATACGTCGATATTGTTCGTGTTTTCTTCTGTGCTGTAACCGGTCCTCCCCATATATCCAATCACATCCCCGGCCTGAACAATGTCTCCCTCTTCCAACCCCTCCGCATAGGGCCTGTCCTGTCTGAGATGGGCATAGTAGTAATAGCGTTTTCCGTCGAAACTGTCAATGCCAATGCGCCAGCCCCCAAATTGATTCCAGCCAAGAGCACTCACAGTCCCGCTCTCAATGGCAATAATCGGCGTTCCCACCTGCCCCAATATATCATGGCCCAAATGATTCCTCTGATAACCGTAGCTTCGGGATGCTCCAAAATCGTCATATTCTGAATAGGGAAAACCCTTCGCAATCGGGCTGAAAGCCTTCAGTCCATACACCTGTTTCCAAACCTTGTTTTCCGCAGAACTTTCATCCTCGCCGGAAGCTGTTCCCGCCTCTTCCGCCTCATAAACCCCAACCATGCCGCCGAGCACCGCCTCATAGGCTTCCCGATAATAATCATAATATTTCAGATTTTCCGTCAGGGCTTCAATGCCCTGGCTTTGAATTTTTTCCACCGCATCCGCCATATCCCGGGCTTTGTACTGGCTGAAATCCCCGCCATACTGAACTGCAAGATAGGCCAGAAGTTCAATCCAGTTCACATGATTTTCAGACAGATACGTCTCAATATCATAGTCATAAGCCTGGCTCAATGCCTCATCGCTCACATTAAAATCAACCCACCGAATAAAATCCTCTTCCGCCGCAGCCTGTCCCGTTTCCGCTTCTCCGCCGCCGGCCGCCGCAAAGACAGATGTCTTCGAAGACAGCCATTTTAAAATGCCGAACAGAATTAAAAACGCCAAAAGCATAATCTCAACCTGAACAATCCGCAGACTTCCATCTCTTTTTTCCATGTACCGCCTCCACGCTTCTCCTACTATTTTACATTAATATATGCGGACAAGCCGCCAATCATGAATAAGCTTATTTTATGGGTCTTCTCAAAAACGGTCAATCGTGTCATACTTGAATTAACCACAACGGTTAACGGAGGTATGCCTATGAATGATAAATTTTTTACTCTGCCGGAGGAAAAACAGCAGCGGATTATCAATGCCGGATATCACGTATTCAGCCGGAACAGCTATAAAAAAAGCCCCGTCGGAGAAATCGCCCAGACAGCCGGAATCAGCAAATCCTTACTTTTCCACTACTTTCATAACAAAAAGGAACTCTATTTCTTTTTGTGGAATAAGGCCGCAGAAATGACCATGCAGACGATTAAAGACTACGCATGTTATGAATCGGAGAATTTATTTGAAATGATGCGCCGGGGAATGTATGCGAAACTGTCTATTATGAGAAAATACCCGGATCTGACGGCATTTGCTTTAAAGGCTTTTTATGAAAAAGACCCGGAAATTTCCACCGAAATTCAAGAAAGTTATATAGGGATCATCCGGGACAGCGCTGCGGTCTTCATGCCGAAAATTCACCCGGAAGATTTTCGGCCCGGCCTGAACCTGGAGATGATTATAAAGACCATGTATTGGACAACAGAAGGTTATCTCTGGAAAGCCCTGCAGCAGGATAGCCTTGATTTTGACCAGCTCGAAAAGGATTTTCTGGAAATCCTGGACCTCTGGCAAATGGCCTACTGCCGTGAAACACCGGGGAAAGGAAATGAATAATGAAAGTAATAGAAACGCAAAATCTGACAAAATCCTACGGAAAAGCCCGCGGAATCATCGATATGAATCTCGCTGTCGAATCAGGAGATATATTCGGTTTTATCGGTCCCAACGGCGCGGGAAAAAGCACGACAATTCGGACTCTGCTCGGCCTTATTGCGCCAACCTCCGGCAATGCCCGGATTTTTGGCAAAGATATCAGCGCCAATCCGGTGGAAATACTTTCCAATATCGGCTATATGCCCTCTGAATCCATGTTTTACCACGGCATGCGGGTCAACGAAATTCTGAACATGTCGGCCGCCCTTCACGGCAAAAACTGCCGGGAGGAAGCCCATTATCTGTGCGAACGATTTAAGCTGGATACAAAAAAGAAAGTCGACGAACTGTCCCTCGGCAATCGAAAAAAAGTGTCCATTGTATGCGCATTTATGCATAAACCCGAATTATATATTCTGGATGAGCCAACCAGCGGGCTGGACCCGCTTATGCAAAAGGCTTTTTTTGAATTAATCCATGAGAGAAATGCTGAGGGCGCCACGATTTTTCTCTCTTCCCATGTTCTTTCCGAAATCCAGCACCACTGCGGCAATGCGGCAATTATTCGGGAGGGCCGCCTGATTGCCTGCGACTCAGTTGAAAACCTCTCGGATACAAAAACACGGCAGATTACTTTGCACGGCATTTCTGTGCCGCCCCAACTGCCATCCATGAAAAATATTATCCGGACAGAAAACTCTGTCAGCTTTTTATATGACGGCGACATCAACCGTTTGATAACCGAATTAAGTCATCTGCCCCTCACTGACATGACAATCACCGAACCGGATTTAGAGGAAATTTTTCTTCACTATTATGCAAAGGAGGATAAAAAGCAATGACACTCTTTTTTCACGAACTCAGGCAAAACCGTATCTCCTTATGCGTATGGACGACAGCCATTGCCCTTATGCTCCTTATCTGTATGATAATGTTTCCTGAAATGAACACGGATATGGAGGGCCTTACCGATATGTTTTCCAACATGGGCAGCTTTACCCAGGCTTTCGGCATGGACCGTTTAAACTTCGGGGATGTCATGGGTTTCTATGCCATTGAATGCGGCAATATTTTAAGCATTGGCGGCGGATTTTTTGCCGCTCTGCTCGGCATCAATGCCCTTGCTAAAGAGGAAAAAGAAAAAACAGCCGAATTTTTGCTGACGCATCCCATCCGTCGGCGAACCGTCATTTTCCAAAAACTGCTGGCTGTTATCTTCCAATTAATTATTATGAACCTGTTTGTTATGGCCGTCTCAGCCGCATCCTTCGCCCTTATCGGGGAAGAACCGGCTGTCAGAGAATTTCTGCTGCTCCATGGCGCCTACACTGTCCTGCAGCTTGAAATTGCAGGCATATGCTTTGGCATCTCCGCCTTTCTGCGCCACAGCGGTGTCGGCGCAGGCCTCGGACTGGCAGCCCTGCTCTACTTTTTAAACATCTTTAAAAACATCAGCAGCCAGGCCGAATTTCTAAAATACATCACGCCTTTTGCCTATGCCGAAGCCGCAGATATCATTTCCGACAGCGCCATCGACCTGCGGCTGCTGGCCCTTGGCATACTCTACGCCGCAATTGGCATCGCGTCCGCCTTTGCGAAATATACAAAAAAAGATATTGGGGCATGATACCTTAAACTTCCACTTACTTTTTTCCATTGCTCCCTTGACTTATCCGAACTTTTGTTCTAGAATTATTTCTGTATAGAACGTTTGTTTGTTTTTAATTAGTGAAGGGAGCGCATTATTATGTCCAACGTTTATATTGCCATTGATTTAAAAAGTTTTTATGCCTCCGTCGAATGTGTGGAGCGGGGGCTTAATCCCCTGACTGCCCATCTCGTGGTGGCTGATGAAAGCCGCACGGATAAAACTATCTGCCTGGCCGTCTCTCCTTCACTTAAAGCATTTGGCATTCCCGGCCGTCCAAGATTGTTCGAAGTCAAAGAAAAATTAAAGGAGATTAAGGCTGCCACCGGCAAAACAATTGATTTAATCGTTGCCACGCCGCAAATGCAGAAATATATCGATGTCTCCGCCAATATCTATAATATTTATCTGAAATATGTGAGCGCCTCCGATATCCATGTTTATTCTATCGATGAAGTATTCATGGATGTGACCTCCTATCAATCTGTTTACCGCAACTCAGACGGCACTCCCATGTCGCCCCATGATTTGGCAAAAACCATGATTCTGGATGTTCTGTCTGAAACCGGGATTACGGCCACGGCAGGCATTGGTCCAAACATATACCTTGCAAAAATTGCCATGGATATTGTGGCGAAACATGTAGATGCCGATAAGGACGGCGTTCGAATTGCTGAATTGGATGAAATGAATTATCGAAAGTTGCTTTGGGAACATCAGCCCCTCACCTCTTTCTGGCGCATTGGAAATGGTATCGCCAAACGCCTGAGGGACAATGCCATGTATACCATGGGAGATGTGGCTGTGATGTCCCTTTATAATGAGGACTTTTTGTTCCGACTTTTTGGTGTTGACGCCGAACTGCTTATCGACCATGCCTGGGGTGTGGAACCGGTCACCATGCAGGATATCAAAAACTATAAACCAAACAGCAATTCCATCGGTTCGGGACAGGTTCTTTCATGCCCCTATTCCAAGGAAAAGGCAAGGCTGGTTGTCCATGAAATGACCGATAGTCTGGCGCTGGACCTGTTTGATAAGGGATTGGCGGCAAATCAAATTGTCCTTCATATCGGTTATGATAAGAACTCAGAGAATTATTCCGGCCCGCTTCATATAAACCACTTTGGGCAGGCCGTGCCAAAACCGTCCCATGGGAGTGTGAATCTGAATGTCCACACCTCTTCCGCCACGGAATTGTCGGCAGCGGCCCTGTCCCTTTATGACCGCATCGTCAATTCAAAGCTGTCGATTCATCGGCTGAGCGTCACCTTCAATAATGTTATCGATGAATCCAAGGCAGACAATTATATTCAATATGATTTATTTACGACACCGGAAGAAATCGATAGAAAAGAAAGGACTGCAAAACGGGACAGGAAAATTCAGAAGGCCATACTGGATATTCAAAAGAAATATGGGAAAAATGCTATATTGAAAGGCATGAGTTTCGAGGATGGAGCCACTGCCATTGAACGCAACCAGCAGATTGGCGGTCACAAAGCCTGACATCATCCTTTCGATTTTCAAAATCATAAAAAATCAAGGAAGGTGTATCTATGGCTTTAAAGATTTCCAACAAATATGATGATATTATCCATCTGCCGCGGCCGGAATCCAAACATCCCCATATGTCCAATAGTGACCGGGCAAAGATATTTTCACCTTTTGCAGCTCTGAAAGGGCATGCTGAAGCTATTCATTCAAAAGAAACTCCCCGGGTAAATCGTATCGATTTATCCGAGGAGATGGCTGCTGTTCTCAATAAAAAGCTGCTTCCTCTGGAAAAAGGCCGGCATGTTTCCGTAACCTTTTTTATTTCTGACCCCGGCCCGGACGGTTCCGGCGGAACTGCCGAAGGGATGTATCTTACCCTCTCCGGCGTCCTTCGAAGAATTGACTGCGTCGCCAGAACTCTGGAAATCGATGATTATAAAATTCATTTTGATGACATCCTGGATATAACGCCGGAATAATCTACAGACATCAGGCTATAATGAGGAATATAAATAAATCGCACATCGCAATCGCTGTCCGGGGAGGCGAGCCCCAAGGCACGACTGCCGGATTCCACAGCAAGCAGGATGCGAACCTTCTCTGCTTCCTCAATCTCCCGAAGCTTACTGACAATCAGTTTCTCCATCTCTATTCTCCTTTTTCTTTTTCCATGGCACATCATCCTCCGAAGCCTTAAAGTTATACACCGGCTTCATAATATCGATAACATCCACCGATTCCCGAATAACATCAATAATATCATCCAGGGATTTGTATGCCATCGGCGCCTCATCAATTGTTTTTTCATTAATCGATGTCGTATAAATGCCCTGCATGGAAGCTTTATAATCCTCCATATCCAGGGTTTCTTTCGCTCTGGCCCTGGACATTACCCGTCCCGCGCCATGGGGCGCCGAATAATTCCACTCAGGATTTCCTTTTCCTATGGCAATAACTGAGCCGTCACGCATATTAAGGGGAATGAGCACCTTTTCCCCTGCGTGGGCAGCAATCGCACCTTTTCTCAAAATCATTTCCCGGGTATCGATATAATTATGTATCGTATGAAAACCTTCCTCTGCACCCATGCCGGTTCTCTCCAGAATAATTTCTGCCATCCTTTCCCGGCTTCTCCGGGCAAAATTCTGACAGATTTCCACATCGTGCAGATAATCTTCGAGGAAAGTCCCATCAAGCCAGCAAAGGTCCTCCGGAATAAAAAGTTCATGGGTCTCATAGTTATTTTTGAGTTCCTTCAATGCTTTCTGTATTTCTCCGCGTCTTCCGGCTTCCTTATAGGTACGGATTATCTCATCTCTTTGCCTGAAATAATCCTCTTTCCCCATATGAAGGTCTATCGCAAGCTGCTGATAAATTTCTGCCACCTGCTTGCCGAGATTACGGCTTCCCGAATGAATAATCAAATAAAAAGTGTCGTCCGCCGCCTTATCAATCTCAATAAAATGATTGCCGCCGCCGAGAGTTCCAAGAGAACGCTCCAATCTTTTCGTATCTCTCAGCGACCGATAGCATCGCAGGTCCGTCAGCGCAAATCTCTCCATCCGTCCTTCCCAGACATTTTTCCCCGAAGGAATATAATGACAGGCCGCATCAATCTTTTCAAAATCCAGCGTCTGAGCCGTCAATTTCAACGTATACATTCCACAGCCGATATCCACTCCGACAATGTTCGGACAAACTTTATCGGAAACTGTCATTGTCGTGCCAATCGTACACCCTTTTCCGGCATGCACATCCGGCATTATTCTCACTCTGCTTCCTTCCGTGAGTTTATAATCACACATTCTTTGAATCTGCTCGATTGCACCATCCTCAATAACTTTTGCATAGCAGACAG